>Ga0210046_1000080_pt1 | contig 98543 bp, 82 predicted proteins | sample CryGeyCG2114_250_FD_185461 | JGI IMG/M metagenome (GOLD analysis project Ga0210046, IMG submission 185461) | Groundwater microbial communities from aquifer - Crystal Geyser CG18_big_fil_WC_8/21/14_2.50 (SPAdes) (version 2) | ecosystem: Environmental > Aquatic > Deep subsurface > Groundwater ...
GCGCAATCGTGCGCAGCTTTGTTTCGTCCATGTTAATCACCATTCCTGGATGATCAACCCGCTGGCAATTTTGTGGGTTACTGGTGCCGCTTTGGGCTCATTCCTGGGTGGAAATACGCTAGCCGTTCAGGCTCATACCTCGTTGGACAAGGCTGCGAATGGTTTTCTTCAACAATTGTGGTATCCTTTTCCCCATGAACACCGTCATCAGTCGCCCGTTAACCAAGAAGAAATCTGCTAGCGCAGTATTTAAAAGCCGCAAAACAACCAGCAGGGTGTTGTCTGCACCTTTGCGTGTCGTACCAAAGCTCAGTAGGGATGAGGAGTCATTTCTGAGTGGCATCACGACTTCCGGTCAGTTCACAATCCAGAAGTCACGGGACATGTATGGCAGCGTACGGCCGCTGCGTAACGTGAAATAGCAAAGTGGATGAAGGTCCACGTTACCAGTCAGCTTCAAGCACAATTGATGGCGGTTGGCCCACATGCGCAATCGCTACTCATTCAGAAGTTTGTTGAATGGAAAAATGGCCCTGAAGATGGTCATTACTGGTTCAGTCAGAATAAGTTGGGCGACGATGGTCGCCTTTTTCATGTGCATCTTATTCCAAGTAATGAATCAGAAGCCAGGCAACAATGGGATCGACTTTGGCGACGTCCACCAGTTCGTCCATGGCGACGTAGGAGTGATAGGTATCTTCTCTATGCAGACGGAAAGAGACACGGCTATCTTTTGATTGCGCTTTTGGAAGATCCTGACGCGCATAATCTGTGGCTAACGGCGAATAAAAAAATCCTTCAAAACTTTGTGGTCGTCGCGGACAATTTTGATTTCAACGGGTCAATTCCCTGATGGTTAGTAAATCCTGCACGCTCCCATGGCCAGATTTCCACGCCGTAGCGGTTTTGAATCCTTTTCACCATCGCTTTGGACAAGTCATCGGTCAGCTCGTTGACGAAGTAAGAGCTGCGCATCGCAAAAGGCTCCCAGCGCGCAGCATCGCGCTCATAGGTCAACCCTTCATGCTGCTCCATCAGGCTGGTTGCCTACAAGTGACACATAACAAAAAAGCCCACTAAGTTTTAAATAGCGGGCTTTCCTTATCTAGCTTGGTGGCCTGGGGCGGAATCGAACCACCGACACAAGGATTTTCAGTCCTCTGCTCTACCGACTGAGCTACCGGGCCAAGGCGGCAGAGTATAGCAGGCTGGTCAGCTTTTTTTGCCGCGAGAAAGATCGACGCCCAGCTGTTTGAGCTTGCGGTACAAGTGGGTGCGCTCCAGCCCGGTTTTTTCTGATACACGGGTCATGGAACCATTTTCTTTGGCCAGGTGAAATTCAAAATAGGCCTTCTCGTATTCGTCCCGACCTTCGCGCAAGGGCTTGTCGAGCATGAAGCTGCGTGTGGCTTGCGGGCCCTGCTCGGACACTTCCAGTAGCGCAGAAGTTGGCTCGGTCTGCCGCGCGCCGGTGCCTGTGCGTAGGGTAGGCGCTGCCGCAGCACTAGCCATCATTTTGCGCAGTGAGTTGCGTGTCAGCCCCTGCTCAACCGCCTTGAGCAACTTCTGCATCGTGATGGGTTTTTCAAGAAAGGCCATGGCGCCGATGCGGGTGGCCTCCACCGCTGTGTCGATGGTGGCGTGCCCACTCATCATGATCACCGGCATGGTCAACAAACCCGCACCCGACCATTCCTTGAGCAAGGTCACTCCGTCGGTGTCGGGCATCCAGATGTCCAGCAGCACCAGGTCCGGGCACAGGGCCAGCCGTGCCGCACGCGCTTGCGCTGCGTTTTCAGCCACGTCCACCGTGTGGCCCTCATCGTTGAGGATTTCGCACAATAAATCACGAATGCCAAGCTCGTCGTCCACCACCAAGATGTTTGCCATAGTTTGCTGCTTCCCTGTTTCGCTTTGATGTTTCGCTGTGCGCCTGATCTGGTTAACTGGTGTGCTGGTTAGCTGGAGTGTCGGTCGCGAATGATAACGACACTTGCGCGCCCACAACCTGCTCATCTGCCGTGCGGTTGCTCACGTTCACCCGCGCACCGTGCTCGTCGGCAATTTTCTTGACCACCGCCAGTCCCAGCCCGGTTCCTTTGTCTTTGGTGGTCACATAGGGCTCAAAGGCACGCTTGAGAATCGCTTCGGTAAAGCCAGTACCGCAGTCCAGCACACTCAACCGTACCCTGCGCGTTGCGGATTGCCACTGGGTGCGGATGACCACAGCATGCGCCGCATCTGTATGGCCGGCACTGGCGGCGGCGTCCTGCGCGTTTTGCAGCAGGTTGTGCAACACTTGGCGCAACTGCTGCGCGTCGCCCAAAATGGCAGGACAGGCTTCGTCAAGCTCGGGCACCACAGTCACTTGCGTCGCATCATTGGCATACAGATTCAGAACCTCTGTGACCAACACGTTCAGGTTCAGCGGTTTGAGCTCGGCGGCTGGCAGGCGCGCGTAGTCGCGAAACTCATTGACCAGGCGCTTCATGGCGTCCACCTGGTCCACAATGGTCTTGACCGAGCGCGTCAACAAGGCCTGCTCTGGTGGCGCCACCTTACCACTGAGTTTCATCTCCAGCCGTTCGGCTGAAAGCTGGATGGGCGTGAGCGGGTTCTTGATTTCATGTGCCAGGCGGCGCGCCACCTCGCCCCAGGCCTGAGCGCGCTGGGCCGAGACGATTTCTGAAATATCGTCAAACACCAGCAGACGCTGTGCGCCCGGCAACTCAGCACCACGCGCCACCAGCGTCACAATGTCTTGTGTGGCGGCCTTGGCCGACCCGGCGGGCGTAACGCCAAGCTCAAACGACTGTTGCCAGTGGTCCATGCTGCGCTCGCCGTCGCGCGCCAGAAACCCGTCAAATTGCTGCTGTACCGCTTCTCCAAACGATTGCAAGCCTTGCACGTCAGACAAGCGCTGCCCGGTCAGCGCGGCCATGGGCAGCTTCAAGATGCGGGTAGCGCCGGGGTTGGACGACACAATGGTGCTGTCTGCGCCCAGCACCAGCACGCCTGCGGTCAGGTTGTCCAGAATAGTTTGCAGATTGGCCCGTGCGGCGTTGACCTGCTCCATGCTGGTCTGTACCGCCTGGCGTGCGTCAAATAACTGTTGCGTCATGTCGGCAAAAGAGCGTGTCAGGCCGTCCAGCTCGTCGCGGCCCTGCAACGCTGCCTTGGGGGTCAGGTCACCGGCGGCCACGTCACGCACGCCGTCGGCCAGCACCAGCAGGGGGCGGGCAATCTGGTTGCCCAGCACCACCGCCAGCAGCACGCTGCCAAACACCGCCAAAAACAGACTCAGCGTGAGGGTGCCGATGTACATGCGGCGCAAACCGTCGCGCGCCAGGGCGCGCTCCTGGTATTCACGGTAGGCCTGTGTTACGGCGCTGGCGTTGGCCACCAACGAGGTCGGTAGCGTCTTGGCCGCCAGCAGGTAGCGTGGTTCGCCCCACGCCGCCGCTGCGCTACCCTGCACGAGTACCATGACCTTGATGCGAGCCACCCCCGTTGCACTGTTGATACCGTCGTCCAAACCTTCGATCCAGGTCACCACGCGCTGATCGCGCGCGGCGCGAAACTGCTGCTGCGTGGGCAGGTCGGTGGTGATCTGGTAGCGTGACTGGCCCGCACTGGCCAACAGGCGGTCTGGCGCACGCCACAGGCTCAGGTCATCCACGCCCATGGTGTCGCGTGCGCGCTCAAGTGCCAGCGCGGTTGACGCTTCAGGGGCATCCGCCAATTGCGCTGCTGCAGCCCGGGTTTTGCCCAACAGGTCGGATGTAAGTGCGTCCAGCGTGGAACGCCCCAGGTTCAGCCCGGCGTCCAGCGCGCCCTCCACCTTGACGTCAAACCAGCTCTCGATTGAACGCGAGACAAACTGGTACGACACCACGTAGATCAAGACCCCGGGGGCAAACCCGGCCAGCGCAAACACGGCGGCCAGCTTGACCAGCAATCTGCTGCCAAACTTTTTTTGTCGCAAGCGCTTGGCCAGGCGCCACGCAATCCAGACAATCACCAACAACAGCAGCGCGGCCACCACCACGTTGATGCCAAACAGCAGCGCGTAGTTGCGCTCATACAGGTCGCGGTTGCTGGTGGCCAAGGTGAGCAAAAACAGCAGCACCAGCCCCATGGCGGCCATGGCGGTCAGGCCCAAACCAATCATCCAACGCAGCGACGACGTGCTTGTATGCACGTCGGGAGTGAACGCAGTGGAGGTGCCCATTAGCGCGTTAACTCATCAGCCAGCGCAAGAGCCGCCGAGACATTGACAACCCAGTCCGACTGGCCCAGGGTGCCAATTTGCAGGGGCCGTGGCAGTTCGTTGGTGTCAAGCTCAAAACTGAATTGCACCCGGTACTGCGCTCCTGGCTCCAGGCTGGCGGCGTCGGCCAACTTCCAGTGAACAATGCGGCGCACCGCAGCCATGGCCTCTGGCAGCGTGTCAAAGTTCTGGCTCAGTGTGAGTCCGGGGGTAACGTCTGCCGCGCTTTGCGTGCCTGTGCTCAGACGCCAGCGGCGTGTGAGCGGGTGATAAGCCAAGCGGGCGCGACGCTGCACCGACGCCACCGTGCGGTTGATCCAGTACCAACGCTGGCGTACCAGGTCGGCCTGCGCCACAAAATAGATCGGAATGCCTTTTTGCAGCGCATCTTCAACCACTGGGGGCAGAACAAAGTCAAATTGCGCGGACAGCCATAGCGCGTTGTCTGCACGCTCCACGCGTAGCAGCGGCCAAGTGGAAGCGGGTGCATCGTCTGGCGCGGCCCAAACAGACGCCACCGGCCCGCACAGCAACAGCGCCAGCAGCCCGGCAAGCGCGTCAAGCGCTGGTCTTTTGAAGTAATGCGTAATAAAAGCCATCGTGCTCACCGACCAGATTGTCATGCGATGTGGTGCCTGGTTCACCAATACAGGGCAACAAATGCCCCGGCGCTGGCAACTGGCGCGCCTGGGTGTTGCTGGCAAGAAACGCGGCGACTTGCCCGGCCCCCTCGGCGCGAAACACCGAACAGGTGCAATACAGCATGTGCCCCCGCGGCCTAAGAAGCGGCCACAGGCGCGCCAGCAGTTGCGCTTGCTGTGCCACCAGCTGCTCAATATCTGTGGGCCGACGCAACCAGACGATGTCGGGATGACGCCGAACAATACCTGCGGCAGAACAGGGGGCGTCGAGCAAGATGGCGTCAAACGGCACACCGTCCCACCAAGCGTGCGGGTCGGCCGCGTCGGCCGCGAGTACGGTGGCCGCCAGACCCAGGCGTGCCAGATTCTGGTGGATGCGCTGGCAGCGCAGCGGGTCGATGTCGAGCGCGGTCACTGCCGCGTCTGACAACTCCAGCAGGTGCGCCGTTTTGCCACCCGGCGCAGCGCAGGCGTCGAGCACGCGCGCGCCTTTTGCTGAGATGCCTGGCAACTGCGCCAACAGCAATGGAGCCGCGATCTGCGCGCCACTGTCCTGCACCGACACCCAGCCTTGAGCAAAGCCGGGCAGTTGCTGCACCGGACATGGCGCGGACAATTGCACCCCTTGCGGGGCACAGACGCTGCCGTCCAGCCCGGCCTGGCGCAGTTGCGCCACATACGCCTGTGGCGTGCCCCAGCGCGCGTTGACGCGCAACACCATCGGCGGCTGTTGTGCGTCGGCCAACAAAATGGCTTGCCAATGGTCTGGCCAATCGTGTTGCAAGCGCTCAATCCACCACTGCGGGTGGTTCCAGCGCGCCAGCGGATCGCGCTGCGACTGCGCCAAAAGCGCGTCACGCTCACGCAAAAAACCGCGCAGACACGCGTTCACAAAACCCGCTTGTGGCCTGAGCCGAGCGTCGCGCTTGACCGCTTTCACCGCCTGATCCACCAACGTAAAGGCGTCGTAGAGCGGCTTGTCGGTCTGCCACAGCAACGCCAGCGCGGTGCAGAGCAACGCGTCCAGCCGGGGCGCGGGCGCGCGCGGCGCCAGTAATTGGCGCAGCGCCTGGGCGCGCCCCAAATGACGCAGCACCGCAAAACCCAACGCTTGCACACCCGGGCGCAAGGCGGGGGCCACCGACGACAACGCGGCACTTGCCGACTGTCCCTGGCGTACCGACAGCACCAGCGCAGCCACTAGCTGCAATTGCCGCCATAGCGGCGGACGAACATCTTCGGTCATGGTCAATATCAAATAAAAAAACGCCTCAGGCCCTTATAAAAAGAGCGTGAGGCGCCTTTATTTTTATGGCTATTTGCGCTTATTCTGCCGCTGCGTCTTCACTTTGCTCGGCTTCGCTCTGGCCCGCCAGCTCGGCGGCCTCGGCCTCGGCAATGGCGCGGCGCTCGGCGTCGTCCATGTTTTCACGCACCTTGCGCGCTTCGTGGTAGGCCAGGCCGGTGCCGGCCGGAATGAGTCGACCGACGATGACGTTTTCTTTCAGGCCACGCAATTCGTCACGCTTGCCCATGATCGACGCCTCTGTCAGCACGCGCGTGGTTTCCTGGAACGACGCGGCGCTGATAAAGCTGTCGGTGGACAGCGACGCCTTGGTAATGCCCAGCAGCAAGTTGGTAAAGGTGGCGGGCAGCTTGCCTTCGGCGCGCAGGGCGTCGTTGGTGTTGAGCATTTCTGAGCGCTCCACCTGCTCGCCCACGATGTAGCTAGCGTCGCCTGCACTTTCCACCACCACCCGGCGCAGCATCTGGCGCACGATCACTTCAATGTGCTTGTCGTTGATCTTCACACCTTGCAGGCGATAGACGTCTTGCACTTCGTCAACGATGTAGCGCGCCAGTTCTTCGGCACCCAGCAGGCGCAGGATGTCTTGCGGGTCGGCCGGGCCGTCTACCACCGATTCGCCCTTGTTGACGATCTGGCCTTCGTGCACCAGGATGTTCTTTTCTTTGGGCACCAGTTCTTCCCACACCTTGCCTTCGGGGTCGGTAATCTGTAGGCGCAACTTGCCCTTGGTTTCCTTGCCAAAAGAGATGGTGCCAGTCATTTCGGCCAGCACGCCCTTGTCTTTGGGGCTGCGCGCTTCAAACAGCTCGGCCACACGCGGCAGACCGCCGGTAATGTCGCGCGTTTTCTGGCCTTCCACCGGGATGCGCGCCAGCACTTCGCCCGGGCCCACATCTTGACCGTCGCGCACCTGTACCAGCGCACCAATCGGGAAACCGATGGTCACGGAATGGTCGGTACCCGGAATTTTGACCTCGTTGCCAGAAGCGTCGATCAGCTTGACCAACGGGCGCACCACCTTGGCCGAGCCACGGTGTTTGGGGTCGATCACCACCAGAGTGCTCAGGCCGGTCACTTCATCGACCTGCTTGGCAACCGTGAGGCCTTCCACGACATTTTCAAACTGCGCCTTGCCAGCGTATTCGGTAATGATTGGGCGCGTCAGCGGGTCCCAATTGGCGAGGATGGTGCCGGCCTTGATGGTCTGGTCAGCCTTGATCGTCAGCACCGCGCCGTACGGCACTTTATGGCGCTCACGCTCACGGCCGTGTTCGTCGTGAATGACGATTTCACCCGAGCGCGAGATCACCACCAGTTCACCCTTGCCGTTGGTCACGTAGCGCATCGTGGCGTTGAACCCGATGCTGCCGTTGGACTTGGCTTCCACACTGGAGGCGATCGCGGCACGAGACGCCGCACCGCCAATGTGGAACGTGCGCATGGTCAGCTGCGTGCCCGGTTCGCCGATCGACTGCGCAGCGATAACGCCTACCGCTTCGCCGATGTTCACCAGCCCGCCGCGGCCCAGGTCGCGACCATAGCAGCGCGCGCAGATACCAAAGCGTGTAGCGCACGTCAGCGCAGTGCGCACCTTGACCTCATCCACACCAGCGGCTTCGAGTTCTTCGATCAGATCTTCGTCGAGCATGGTGCCCGCCGGCGCCAACACGGCCTGGGTTTCGGGATGCAGAACGTCATCGGCCGTGGAGCGACCCAGCACGCGGTCGCGCAACGATTCGATCACCTCACCGCCTTCGACGATGGCGCGCATCAGGTAGCCGCCGTGGGTGCCGCAGTCTTGCTCTGTCACCACCAGGTCTTGCGTTACGTCCACCAGACGCCGCGTGAGGTAACCCGAGTTGGCGGTCTTGAGCGCGGTATCGGCCAGACCCTTACGCGCACCGTGCGTGGAGATGAAGTACTCCAGCACATTCAGGCCTTCGCGGAAGTTGGCGGTAATGGGCGTCTCAATGATCGAGCCGTCGGGCTTGGCCATCAGACCGCGCATGCCGGCCACCTGGCGAATCTGCGCTGCAGAACCCCGTGCGCCCGAGTCGGCCATCATGTAAATCGAGTTGAACGACTCCTGGTCCACCTCTTTGCCATGGCGGTCGATGACCTTTTGCTTGGACAAGCGGCCCATCATCACCTTGGACACTTCGTCGCCCGCCTTGCCCCAGATGTCCACCACTTTGTTGTAGCGCTCACCCGCAGTCACCAGGCCCGAGGTGTATTGCTGCGCGATTTCCTTCACCTCGGCTTCGGCGCGCTCAATGATGCCGGGTTTTTCGACCGGCACCAACATGTCTTCGATGGAGATCGAAATACCCGCGCGCGTGGCCAGCCTAAAGCCGTATTGCAGCAACTTGTCGGCAAACACCACGGTTTCTTTCAGGCCGCACTTGCGGAACGAGGCGTTAATCAGGCGCGAAATTTCTTTCTTTTTCAGTGCCTTGTTGATCAGTGCAAACGGCAGACCCTTGGGCAAAATTTCAGACAACAGCGCCCGGCCTGCGGTGGTTTCCCACAGCTTGGTTGAGGCGGTGAGTGCGCCGGTTTCCTTGTCTTTGGTGTACTCGGTCAGACGCACGTTGATGCGCGAGCACATTTCGACTTCACCCGCGTCAAAGGCGCGTTGCACTTCTTGCACGTCAGAAAAGATCAGCCCTTCGCCCTTGGCGTTGATCCGGTCGCGCGTGGTGTAGTACAGACCCAGCACCACGTCTTGGCTCGGCACGATCGACGGCTCACCATTGGACGGAAACAGCACGTTGTTGGAGGCCAACATCAGCGTGCGCGCTTCCATTTGCGCCTCCACCGACAGCGGTACGTGCACGGCCATCTGGTCACCGTCAAAGTCGGCGTTGAACGCCGCGCACACCAATGGGTGCAGTTGAAGAGCCTTGCCTTCAATCAGAATGGGCTCAAACGCCTGGATACCCAGGCGGTGCAGCGTGGGCGCGCGGTTGAGCATGATCGGGTGCTCTTTGATGACTTCTTCCAGAATGTCCCACACCACCGGCGTGCCGGTTTCGACTTCTTTTTTGGCCGCCTTGATGGTGGTGGCAATGCCCATGGCTTCCAGCCGCGCAAAGATGAACGGCTTGAACAATTCCAGCGCCATCAGCTTGGGCAGACCGCACTGGTGCAGCTTGAGCGTGGGGCCGACGGTAATCACCGAACGGCCGGAATAGTCCACCCGTTTGCCCAGCAAGTTCTGACGGAAACGTCCGCCCTTACCCTTGATCATGTCGGCCAGCGACTTGAGCGCGCGCTTGTTGGCGCCGGTCATGGCCTTGCCACGACGGCCGTTGTCGAGCAGGCTGTCCACCGCTTCTTGCAACATGCGCTTTTCATTGCGCGCGATGATCTCGGGCGCCTTCAGTTCCAGCAAGCGGCGCAGGCGGCTGTTGCGGTTGATGACGCGGCGGTACAGGTCGTTCAGATCGGAGGTGGCAAAACGGCCACCGTCCAGGGGCACCAGCGGACGCAGGTCGGGCGGCAGCACGGGCAGCACGTCAAGCACCATCCACTCGGGTTTGATGCCCGACTTCTTGAACGCCTCGAGCAATTTAAGGCGCTTGGTGTTCTTCTTGATCTTGAGCTCGGAGCCGGTGGGGTCGTTACGCAGTTTTTCGATCTCGGCTTCGATGTCAAGGTTTTGCAGCAATTCCTTCACGCCTTCGGCACCCATCTTGGCCTGAAATTCGTCGCCGTATTCCTTGAATTTGGCGTCGAAGTCGTCTTCAGACATGATGCTGAATTTCTTCAGGTTGGTCATGCCGGGGTCGGTGACCACATAGGCTTCAAAGTACAGCACGCGCTCGATGTCGCGCAGGGTCATGTCCAGTACCAGACCCAGGCGACTGGGCAGGCTCTTGAGGAACCAGATGTGCGCACACGGTGCGGCCAGGTCGATGTGGCCCATGCGCTCGCGGCGCACTTTGGTTTGCGTCACTTCAACGCCGCATTTTTCGCAGATCACGCCGCGATGTTTCAAGCGCTTGTACTTGCCGCACAGGCATTCATAGTCTTTGATAGGGCCAAAAATCTTGGCACAGAACAGACCGTCACGCTCGGGCTTGAACGTGCGATAGTTGATGGTTTCTGGTTTTTTGACCTCGCCGAAAGACCAGGAACGGATCTTTTCGGGCGAAGCCATGCCAATCTTGATGGCCTCAAAATGCTCGTCGGGCGTGAATTGCTTGAACAGGTCGAGTAATGATTTCATTTCGAACTTCCTTTATTTCTTGATGCAACACTGGGTGCAGAATGATTGACCGAGAACACCGCGGAACCGGCTTTGCCGGGCCGCTGGTGTTGTCCCCCTGGGGGGAAGCCGCAAAGCGGCACAGGGGGGGGGATTAACCGCGTTCAAGTTCAATGTCCAGTCCGAGCGAGCGAATTTCCTTGACCAGCACGTTGAACGACTCGGGCATACCCGCTTCGATGCTGTGCTCGCCCTTGACAATGCTCTCATACACCTTGGTGCGGCCCTGCACGTCGTCAGACTTGACGGTGAGCATTTCCTGCAAGGTGTAGGCCGCGCCATAGGCTTCCAGCGCCCACACTTCCATTTCACCGAAGCGCTGGCCACCAAACTGCGCCTTGCCGCCCAGCGGCTGCTGCGTGACCAGGCTGTACGGGCCAGTGGAACGCGCGTGCATCTTGTCGTCCACCAGGTGGTGCAACTTGAGGTAGTGCATGTAGCCGATGGTGACCGGGCGTTCAAAGCGGTCGCCCGTGCGCCCGTCGTACAACCAGGCCTGCGTGCGTGTTTCGGTGAGGCCCTTGAGTTTGGCAACGTCATCCGGGAACGCCAGCTTGAGCATGGCGCGGATTTCGTCTTCGGTGGCACCATCAAACACAGGCGTGGCAAACGGCATGCCGGTGGTGAGGTTTTGCGCCATCTCCAGCACCTGGTCGTCGCTGAGCTGGCTCAGGTCTTCTTTGCGCCCAGACGTGTTGTATATCTCGTCGAGGAACTGGCGCAATTCGGCCACGCGCGCCTCAGCTTGCAGCATGTCACCGATGCGCTGCCCGATGCCCTTGCCAGCCCAACCCAGGTGGACTTCAAGCACCTGACCGACGTTCATCCGCGAGGGCACGCCCAGCGGGTTCAACACGATGTCACATGGCGTGCCGTCGGCCATGTGCGGCATGTCTTCCACCGGTACGATCTTGGACACCACGCCCTTGTTGCCGTGGCGCCCGGCCATCTTGTCGCCGGGTTGCAGGTGGCGTTTGACGGCCACATACACCTTGACCATCTTGAGCACGCCTGCGGGCAAATCGTCGCCCTGCGTGAGCTTCTTTCGCTTTTCTTCAAACGCCAGGTCAAAATTGTGCCGCGTTTGATCGAGCGAATTCTTGATGCTTTCCAGTTGCGCGGCCACCGCGTCGTCAGCCGGACGCACGTCAAACCAGTGAAACTTATCGAGGCTGGCCAGATAGGCCTTGTCGATCTTGCTGCCTTTGACCAGCTTTTGCGGTCCGCCATTGGCCGGCTTGCCAACCAGCAGTTTCTCGATGCGGTCAAACGCGTCAGCCTCCACGATCCGGATCTGGTCATTCAAATCCAGCCGAAAGCGTTTGAGTTCGTCGTCGATGATCTGCTGCGCGCGGCGATCACGCACAATGCCTTCGCGGGTAAACACCTGCACGTCGATCACCATGCCTTGCGAGCCTTGCTCAACGCGCAGCGAGGTGTCTTTGACGTCGCTAGCTTTTTCGCCAAAGATGGCGCGCAGCAATTTCTCTTCAGGCGTCAAGGTGGTTTCACCCTTGGGCGTGACCTTGCCCACCAGCACGTCGCCGGGCTGCACCTCGGCACCCACGTAAATGATGCCAGACTCGTCCAGCCGGTTGAGCTGCTGCTCGGCCAAGTTGGGAATGTCGCGCGTGATTTCTTCGGCACCCAGCTTGGTGTCGCGCGCCATCACCACCAGTTCTTCAATGTGGATCGAGGTGTAGCGGTCTTCGGCCACGACACGTTCGCTGATCAAAATGGAGTCTTCGAAGTTGTAACCGTTCCAGGTCATGAAGCCGATGAGCATGTTCTGACCCAGCGCCAGTTCACCCAGGTCGGTGGAAGCGCCGTCAGCGATCACATCACCCTTGGCCAGCTTGTCGCCCTTCTTGACCACCGGGCGCTGGTGAATGTTGGTGTTCTGGTTGGAGCGCTGGTACTTGATCAGGTTGTAGATATCGACACCCACTTCACCCGCTTGCGCTTCGGCGTCGTTGACGCGAATCACCACCCGTGTGGCGTCAACATAGTCCACCACACCACCCCGGTTGGCCACCACCACGGTGCCAGAGTCCACTGCGGCCACGCGCTCGATGCCGGTGCCGACCATCGGTTTTTCGGGGCGCAGCACCGGCACGGCCTGGCGGCTCATGTTGGCGCCCATCAAGGCGCGGTTGGCGTCGTCGTGCTCCAGGAACGGCACCAGCGACGCCGCTACCGACACGATCTGCGCGGGCGACACGTCCATGTATTGGATGCGATCGGGCGTGACCATGATGGTTTCGCCGGCCTCACGCGCCGACACCAGATCACCCGTAAGGCGACCATCTTTGTCCAGCGTGGCGTTGGCCTGCGCAATGGCAAACTTGCCTTCTTCAATGGCCGACAAATAGTCGATGTCCATCGTGACCTTGCTGTCCACCACACGGCGATACGGGGTTTCAATAAACCCGTAGTCGTTCAGGCGCGCGTACAGCGCCAGCGAGTTGATCAGGCCGATGTTCGGGCCTTCAGGGGTTTCAATGGGACAGACACGGCCGTAATGGGTGACGTGCACGTCGCGCACCTCAAAGCCAGCGCGCTCGCGCGTCAGACCACCCGGGCCAAGGGCCGACACGCGGCGCTTGTGGGTGATCTCGGACAACGGGTTGGTCTGGTCCATGAACTGGCTGAGCTGGCTGGCGCCAAAAAACTCTTTCAGCGCGGCACTGATCGGCTTACTATTGATCAGATCGTGCGGCATCAGGGGTTCTTGTTCGGCCTGACCCAGGCGCTCTTTGACGGCCTTTTCAATGCGCGCCAAACCCACGCGGTACTGGTTTTCTGCCAGTTCACCGACACAACGCACACGCCGGTTGCCCAGGTGGTCAATATCGTCCACTTCACCATGACCGTTACGCAGATCCACCAGAATCTTGACCACGCTCAGAATGTCTTCGTTGGTCAGCACCATCGGGCCAGTCGATTCGGGGCGACCCATTTTGGCGTTGAACTTCATGCGGCCCACGCGCGACAGGTCGTAAGTGTCGGGGTTGTAAAACAGGCGTTGGAACAGCGCTTGCACCGCGTCTTCCGTGGGCGGTTCACCAGGGCGCATCATGCGATAAATGGCCACACGCGCAGCAAACTCATCTGCCGTTTCATCGGTATGCAGCGTTTGCGAGATGTAGGCGCCTTGGTCGAGTTCGTTGGTGTAGATACAGGCCAGTTCCTGTACACCGGCGCTGCGCAGCTTCTTGAGCAACACTTCGGTCAGCTCTTCGTTGGCCTTGGCCAGGATCTCACCAGTTTCGGCGTCCACCACATTGCGCGCAACCACGCGGCCAATCAGGAAGTCTTCTGGCACCGAGATGTGTGTGGTGCCAGACTGCTCCAGCTCGCGCGTGTGACGTGCGGTAATGCGTTTTTCTTTCACAACAATCACTTTGCCACTCTTGTCGGTAATGTCAAAGCGCGCTACCTCGCCGCGAAGACGCTCGGCCACAAATTCCATTTGCGCGCCGCTGTCCATCAGGCGGAAGTTGTCGTTCACAAAGAAGTTGGCCAGAATCGATTCGTTGTTCAGGCCAATGGCCTTGAGCAAAATAGTGACCGGCATCTTGCGGCGACGGTCCACGCGGAAGTACAGCAGATCTTTGGGATCGAACTCAAAGTCGAGCCAGGAACCACGGTAAGGAATGATGCGCGCGGAAAAAAGCAGCTTGCCTGAACTGTGCGTCTTGCCCTTGTCGTGCTCAAAAAACACGCCCGGAGAGCGGTGCAACTGGCTCACGATGACGCGCTCTGTGCCATTCACCACAAAAGAGCCCTTGTCGGTCATCAAGGGCACTTCACCCATATAGACCTCTTGCTCCTTGACTTCCTTGACCACCTTGTTTTGCGACGTGGAAGCCTCGCGGTCATAAATGATCAACTGCACCTTGGCGCGCACAGCAGAGGCGTAGGTCAAGCCCCGTGTCTGGCACTCACGCACGTCAAAAGCCGGCTTGGCCAGGCTGTACTCGAGGTACTTCATCTCGACAAAACCGTTGTGCGAGACGATCGGGAAGGCGGCGGTAAATGCGGCCTGCAAGCCCGCAACAGTTCGCTGCTTGGGAGCCACGTCAGCCTGCAAAAACGCCGTGTAGGCGTCTTTTTGCATCTGTAGCAGGTAGGGGATTTCCAGCACGCTGTCGCGACTGCCAAAACTTTTACGAATCCGTTTGCGTTCGGTGTATGAGTAAGCCATGAATTCTCCGGGCAACTGAGGAACCACGGTGGGTCCTGGGCGACTGTTTTCTTGGCGATTGGCCGCTACCAATCAATGGCGGACGGTCGCACCTTGCATGCGACCCGAACCAAGGCATCTTCTTCTGTCGGGGTGAGAAGACACTGTCAAACGCTGGTACCAAGCGCTTGACGGTGTGTTCTTCAGAAACATCAAAGGCTGGAGGCCTTTGATGGCACTCCAGCCCTGTGACTGCGCTCAATTACTTGAGTTCGGCCTTGGCACCTGCATCCACCAGTTTCTTCAGGGCGGCGTCGGCGTCAGCCTTGGACACGCCTTCCTTGACGTTCTTCGGAGCGCCATCGACCATGTCCTTGGCTTCCTTCAAGCCCAGACCGGTGATTTCGCGCACCGCCTTGATGACCGACACCTTGTTGGCACCCGCTTCCAGCAGCACCACGTTGAATTCGGTCTTTTCTTCGACCACGGCAGCGGCGGCACCGCCGCCCGCAGCCGGAGCCGCCATCGCAGCAGCGCTGACACCAAATTTCTCTTCGATGGCTTTCACCAGGTCGTTGAGTTCCATGACCGTCATGCTGTCGAGCGCGGTCAAAAATGCGTCTTTATCGAATGCCATTTTAATTTCCTAACAATTGATTGATTTCTATGCATTGCTGGCGTTATGCCGCAACAGCCTCGGCGGGCACTTCTGCTGCACCACCGCCTTTTTGCTCTGCCAAAGCGGCCAACACCCGCGCGGTGCGCGAAATGGGGGACTGCATCAAGCCCAGCAACTGCGCCAGCAACACTTCTTTGGAAGGGATGCTTGCCAATTGCTTCACGCCGTTGACGTCCAGAGCCTTGCCGCCGTATGCGCCGCCGCGAATCACCAGTTTTTCATTGGTCTTCGCAAACTCGGCCACCACGCGGGCGGCGGCCACTGCATCTTCGGAAAAGCCATAGATCAGCGGACCGGTCATCATGTCCGACACCACCTCAAAGCCACTCCCCGCCACAGCGCGGCGTGCCAGCGTGTTTTTCAACACGCTCAGACTGACACCGTTGCTGCGCGCGGTTGAGCGCAATTTGGTCATGTCGGCCACCGTAATACCCCGGTATTCCGCCATCACGAGCGTTTGAGCTTTGGCGGCGAGGCCAGTCACATCACCGATGACCGCTTCTTTCTCACTGCGATTCAAACTCAAGGTCTACTCCTTCAATATGTGTCTTTTGGCGGCCCGTTAAAACCACCTCTGTCCACGCCTTATGTCAGCGACCAACTGTCAAGAAATCTTTCAACTCTTTGGCAGCGGGATCGCCATCTGCGTTGGCTTGTCTTATTAAGTGCCTATCTGTCAGACAGACAGCACGCCAACGGTCTTGGATGGCTTGCAGGCGTGTTTGAACAAGCCCACAACCCACCACACGTCAGGCTTACCTTACGGGCAAGCCCAATTCTTTGTCTCAAGCGCTCAGCGTCTGCATATCAACGCGCACGCCCACACCCATGGTGCTCGACACCGCCAGCTTGCGTAAAAACTGTCCCTTGCTGGTAGCGGGCTTGGCCTTGGTCAGCGCGTCAACCAAAGCAACCAGGTTACCCTGCAATTTGTCAGCATCAAAAGAGCGACGACCAATGGTTGAATGCACAATACCGGCCTTGTCCACACGAAACTGCACCTGACCTGCCTTGGCATTGCGCACGGCTCCGGCCACATCGGGCGTGACCGTACCCACCTTGGGGTTGGGCATCAAGCCGCGCGGGCCCAGGATCTGACCCAGGGTACCCACCACACGCATCGCATCCGGCGCGGCAATCACCACGTCAAACGGCATGTCGCCGGCCTTGACGCGGGCTGCCAGGTCGTCCATGCCGACGATGTCGGCGCCAGCAGCTTTGGCTTCTTCGGCCTTGGCGCCCTGCGCGAACACGGCCACTCGCTTGGTTTTTCCAGTGCCATTGGGCAGCACCACCGCGCCACGCACCACCTGGTCCGACTTTTTGGCGTCAATACCGAGTTGCACTGCAACGTCGATCGATTCGTCAAACTTGGCAGTGGCGCATTCCTTGACCAGCGCCAACGCGTCGGCCACAGCGTAGAGCTTGCTGCTGTCAACCTTGCCTTGCAAGGCTTTTTGTTTTTTGGTCAGTTGGGTCATTTACACGCCCTCCACAGTCACGCCCATGGAACGGGCAGAACCGGCGATGGTGCGCACCGCTGCGTCCATGTCGGCGGCAGTCAGATCCTTCATCTTGGTCTTGGCAATTTCTTCAAGTTGGGCACGGGTCACCTTGCCCACCTTGGTCTTGTTGGCCACGGGTGAGCCCTTGTCGATCTTGGCGGCCTTCTTGATCAGCACCGACGACGGCGGCGACTTGATGACAAAGGTGAAGCTCTTGTCGGCAAACGCGGTGATCACCACCGGCAGCGGCAGACCGGGCTCAACACCTTGGGTTTGCGCGTTGAACGCCTTGCAAAACTCCATGATGTTCAAGCCGCGCTGACCCAGTGCCGGGCCGATCGGGGGGGATGGATTGGCTTTGCCCGCTGGTACTTGCAGCTTGACAAAACCGACGATTTTTTTCGCCATGGTTTAACTCCTAGCGGGTTACAACGCCTTGACCAGCCCTGTGCCGATCGCGGCTCCCCGTGGTTAACGACTCATCTCAATTCGGTTCGTGCCGAGTCGGAAAACACGAACCACTTCCTAATCAGTTGAGGACAGAGCAAGCTCACTGCGTGTAGCCTTGGTCTGTCCCGCAAATATCAAGTTTGTTGGGGTCAGAGCACATTGCTGCGCAAGTGGTCTGACCCGCAAATGAATACGTTAGGTTTTCTCCACCTGTGAAAATTCAAGCTCAACCGGTGTTGCGCGACCGAAAATCGTCACCGCCACGCGCACTTTGCTCTTCTCGTAATTGACTTCTTCCACCGTGCCATTGAAGTCCGCAAACGGGCCCTCTTTGACGCGCACGTACTCGCCCACCACAAACTCTACCTTGTGACGCGGCTTGTCGGTGCCTTCCTGCATCTGATTGACGATCTTCATCACCTCGGCTTCAGAAATGGGCGACGGTCGCATCTTGCCGCCACCCACAAAGCCAGTCACCTTGTTGGTGTGTTTGATCAGGTGCCAGGTGTCGTCGTCCATGATCATTTCGACCAGCACATACCCAGGAAAAAACTTGCGCTCTGTCGTGCGCTTTTGGCCGTTTTTGATTTCAACGACCTCTTCCACCGGCACCAATACGCGTCCGAACTTGGACTGCATGCCCGAGCGGTTAATGCGTTCGATGATGTTGCGCTCCACCGTTTTTTCCATGCCAGAATAGGCATGGACGACGTACCAGCGCAGATCCGGGTTGGCTGACGGCGTGGCCAACGTCTGCGTTGCAGACGGCAGGCTCTCTTCGGTGGTTTCTACTTCGTCGGTCATTATTTCTTCCATCCCAGGATCAGGTCGTAAATGAACCACTCAAGCGTCTTGTCAGAGAGCCAGAGGAAAAACGCCATGATGACCACAAAACCAAACACATACAGTGTCATCTGGACCGCCTCTTTGCGCGCCGGCCAGACTACTTTTTTAACTTCCTTGGTTGATTCTTGCCCGAACGCCAGCAAGGTTTTTCCCGGCTCCGAGGTCAGAAAAACAACGACCGCAACCGCCAGCCCCGCCAGCAAACCCAGCCACTGAAAAAGCGAGCCCTGCTTGCCCAGCGCGTAATAGGCCACTAACGCCACGCCAACCAGTGCAGCGGCCGCAGCCAGCTTGGCCTTGTCTGCCGTCGTATTGACTGTTTGAATTTGAGAAGTAGCCATGTTCAATAAAACTTGCACTCGTTAATCGGCGTTTTGCAGAGATGCCCTACAGACGCATAAGCCCACCGTTGTCACGGCGGGCTCTAAAACCACCTGGCATCGGTGTCAGGTGGCAGGGGCAGTAGGAATCGAACCTACAACCTTCGGTTTTGGAGACCGACACTCTGCCAATTGAGCTATGCCCCTACGTATCTTTTTTTCGCTCTTTCTAATCAGTTGAGGACAGAGCTGGCTCGCTTGCGCGTAGCTGCGGTCTGTCCCGCAAAATCTCAGGCTATCACCTTGGCCACCACACCGGCGCCTACGGTACGGCCGCCTTCGCGGATGGCAAAGCGCAGGCCTTCTTCCATGGCGATCGGGGCGATCAGCTTGACGGTGATGCTCACGTTGTCGCCGGGCATGACCATTTCCTTGCCTTCAGGCAGTTCGATGGCACCGGTGACGTCGGTGGTGCGGAAGTAGAACTGCGGGCGGTAGTTGCTGAAGAACGGCGTGTGACGGCCACCTTCGTCTTTGGAGAGTACATAGACTTCGCCGGTGAAGTGGGTGTGCGGCTTGATCGAGCCGGGTTTGCACAGCACTTGGCCGCGTTGTACGTCTTCGCGCTTGGTGCCGCGCAGCAGCACGCCGACGTTGTCGCCAGCCTGGCCTTGGTCGAGCAGTTTGCGGAACATTTCAACGCCGGTGCAGGTGGTTTTCTGGGTGTCGTGGATGCCGACGATTTCGATTTCTTCGCCGACTTTGATGACACCGCGTTCCACCCGGCCTGTCACCACGGTGCCGCGACCGGAGATGGAGAAGACGTCTTCCACGGGCATCAGGAAGGCGCCGTCGATGGCGCGCTCTGGCGTCGGGATGTAGCTGTCCAGCGCGTCTGCGAGCTTCATGATGGAGCCTTCGCCGAGTTCGCCTTTGTCGCCTTCCATGGCGAGTTTGGCCGAGCCGTGGATGATGGGGGTGTCGTCGCCGGGGAAGTCGTATTTGTCGAGCAGTTCGCGTACTTCCATTTCAACCAGTTCGAGCAGTTCGGCGTCATCCACCATGTCGCACTTGTTCAGGTAGACGATGATGTAGGGCACGCCCACTTGGCGCGCCAGCAGGATGTGTTCGCGAGTTTGCGGCATGGGGCCGTCAGCGGCGGACACGACCAGGATGGCGCCGTCCATTTGGGCCGCGCCGGTGATCATGTTTTTGACGTAGTCGGCGTGGCCGGGGCAGTCCACGTGGGCGTAGTGGCGGTTGGCGGTTTCGTATTCGACGTGCGCGGTGTTGATGGTGATGCCGCGCGCTTTTTCTTCCGGGGCTGCGTCGATCTGGTCGTAGGCTTTGGCCGAGCCACCGAATTTGGCCGCCAGCACCGTGGTGATGGCCGCAGTGAGCGTGGTCTTGCCGTGGTCAACGTGACCGATGGTGCCCACGTTCACGTGGGGCTTGGTACGGGCGAATTTTTCTTTTGCCATTTTGTGACTCCGAAAAGAAAGGAACTGTCAAACCTAAAAACAAACCATGGTGCCCATTCCGGGAATCGGACCCGGGACCTCTCCCTTACCAAGGGAGTGCTCTGCCACTGAGCCAAATGGGCAATGTCAACCGACGAGCGTGCAGCACACTGGAGCGGGAGACGGGAATCGAACCCGCGTCATTAGCTTGGAAGGCTAGGGTTCTACCATTGAACTACTCCCGCCTCTAAGCTGAACCGGTCAACCTGTCAGCGTCCTGGCCCCTGCGCACTGCATCAAATTCGTATCACTGGTGGAGAGGGGTGGATTCGAACCACCGTACTCGTAAGAGGGCAGATTTACAGTCTGCTGCCATTAACCACTCGGCCACCTCTCCTCAAGTGAACGCGGGATTATGCCACGAAGTTTTAAAAATCAAAGCGCAGCGCAGGATTTTGTCGTCCTAACACGTCGCTAGACGATCTATTTGCCCTGTTTTGGTGCAACATGCGCATCACGCCAGGCCCGAACCTTTGAAAAATGGCCACAGCCGATAAACGGCACCGGCGGGCGTAGCGCTGACAGCGGCGACGGGTGGTTGGCACACAGCACAAGGTGAGCGCGAGCGTCGATCAGTGCGCGCTTGCTCTGGGCATGACTGCCCCAGAGCATGAAAACGAGGTTGGCGCAGCGGCGCGACACGTCAAGGATGACGGCGTCGGTGAGCTGCTCCCAACCCTTTCCGGCGTGGCTGGCGGGCTGGCCTTCTTCCACCGTCAGACAGGTGTTGAGCAGCAACACACCATGGCGTGCCCAGTTCGCCAGACAGCCGCCAGGGTTCGGAAAAGTGGGTGGTGGCGTGCCCAGATCGCGCTCTAACTCCTTGAAAATATTGCGTAAAGATGGCGGCAACGCCACCCCGGGCGGCACCGAAAACGCCAGCCCTTCAGCTTGACCTCGGCCGTGGTACGGATCCTGCCCCAGAATCACCACGCGCACCGCCTCGGGCGGCGTCAATTGCAGCGCACGCAACGGCTGCGGCGGAAAAATTACCGCCCCGGCGTCCAGCCGCTGACGCAAAAAAGCACACAACTGCCGCCCACCCGGCGACTGGAAAAACGCGTCCGCCAGCGGCTGCCAGCCCGGCGTCACCGGCCACAAGGTCGGGTCAGCACTGCTCAGTTGATCGGCACGTTGGCCTTCGTCCACCATATTCTGCACAGCACTAACTATTTTTCATGGCAGCCCAGCCACCCAAAATGATGAAACAGTGCAAGGTGCAAGCCCCCATCCCAGTCTTCCCCCAAAGGCGGGAAGGAGCAACAACCGGACTGCCTGTCGCTGGTATGACTCTCTCCCCCGCTGGGGGAGGGTAGGGGTGGGGACTGGCAGTTTCAGACCCACGTTTCACATTAAGCAAAAAGTTCTGCCAACGCCTGCCCGGGGTCGGGCGCGCGCATAAACGCCTCACCGACCAGAAACGCATGCACCCCGGCCGCGCCCATGCGCAGCACGTCGTCGCGCGTGTGGATGCCGCTTTCGCACACCAGCACGCGGTCCGCCGGAATGGCTTGCTTGAGCGTCAGCGTGGTGTCGAGCGACACTTCAAAGGTCTTCAGGTTGCGGTTGTTCACGCCGATCAGCGGCGTCTGCAATTTGAGCGCGCGCTCGAGCTCGGTCGCGTCGTGCACCTCCACCAGCACGGCCATGTCCAGGCCCCGCGCGATCTGCTCAAAGTCGCGCAGTTGCGCGTCGTCCAGACACGCGGCGATCAACAACACGGCGTCGGCACCGACGCTGCGCGACTCGTAAATCTGATACGCATCGACCATGAAGTCCTTGCGCAACACCGGCAGCGGGCACGACGCGCGCGCCTGCTTGAGGTAGTCCACGCAGCCCTGAAAAAATTGCTGATCGGTTAGCACCGACAGGCACGCCGCGCCCAACTCGGCGTAGCTTTGCGCGATATCAGCAACGATGAAATCCTCACGCAACACCCCTTTGCTTGGGCTGGCTTTCTTGATTTCGGCAATCACCGCCGGACGACCGGCGGCGATCTTGGCGCGCAAAGCGCCCTCAAAGTCGCGCGTGAGCACGCGGCTTTCCGCGTCCGCCCGCACCGCCTCCAGCGACTTGCGCTTGCGCGCCGAAGCCACCTCCTGGTGCTTGACCGCGCAAATTTTTTGCAGAATGTCAGACATGGCGCGACTCCTGTGGGGCAACAGGGGTCTGGGCAGCGGCGTCAGACGACAGTGGCGCTGGCGCCATCAATACCTTGCGGATCACCCGGTGCATCAGTACCGCAGCCAGCAAAAACAGGGCAGAAATTCCCAGCGCGATGCCCGCGCCATCCGCATGCAACCACGCCATGTCAAACCCCCGCCAAACGGTGCGCCACGCTGACCAGCGCTTCAAGCTTGGCCTTAGATGCTCCTGATTCAATAGCTGTTCGCGCTTGCTGGATACCGGCTTGAATCGAATTAGCCACATTGGCTGCGTACAGCGCCACGCCGGCATTGAACACCACAGTCTCTTTGGCCGGGCCGTCTTGGTTGTCCAGCACGCCGAGCAGCATGGCGCGCGACTGCTCAGGCGACGCTACCTTGAGCGCGCGGTTGCTGACCATGGCCAGGCCATAGTCTTCAGGGTGGATGGCGTATTCGGTCACTTGCCCGCCTTTGAGCTCGCCCACCAGCGTGGCCGCACCCAGTGACACTTCGTCCATGCCGTCTTGCCCATAGACCACCAGCGCGTGCTCGGCGCCAAGGCGCTCCAGCGCGCGCACCTGAATGCCGACCAGGTCCGGGTGGAACACGCCCATCAAGATATTGGGTGCACCGGCCGGATTGGTCAGCGGCCCCAGGATGTTGAAAATGGTCTTGACGCCCAGTTCACGGCGAATCGGTGCCACGTTTTTCATGGCCGGATGATGATTGGGCGCAAACATGAAGCCCACGCCGACCTCGGCAATGCACTGGGCAATGGCTTCGGGCTTGAGGTTGATGTTGACGCCCAGCGACTCCATCACATCCGCGCTGCCGCTCTTGCTACTGACACCGCGCCCGCCGTGCTTGCTGACCTTGGCCCCCGCAGCGGCAGCGACAAACATGGCGCAGGTGGAAATGTTGAAGGTGTGCGCACCGTCGCCGCCGGTGCCCACGATGTCCACCAGATGCGTTTTGTCGGCCACTTCCACCTTGGTGGAGACTTCGCGCATGACTTGCGCGGCGGCGGTGATTTCGCCAATGGTTTCCTTTTTGACGCGCAAACCGGTAATGAACGCCGCCAGCATCACCGGGCTCCACTCCCCGGCCATGATCTGGCGCATCACATGCAGCATCTCGTCATGAAAAATCTCGCGGTGCTCGATGGTGCGCAGCAGTGCTTCTTGCGGGGTGATGGTGATCGGGTGGGTCATGATGCTCCTTTGCTCGGGTAAATCAGATTCAAAAACGCGGGTGTCGTCAAGGCGCCGGATTGTCGGTCAGCGCCAGGCGCACGCCAAAGCCGATAAACATCAACCCAGCCACACGCTCCAACCGGTGCATGGCCTGCTGCACCAATGCCTGGCGGCGTGCCGCCCAGCCCGCCAGCGCCGCGTAGCCAACATTGACGGGCAGCGAATTGACATTGAACAGCAGCCCCAGCAGCAAAAAGCTCAGGGTCTTGTGGGCGGCATCCGCCGGGATGAACTGCGGCACAAAGGCCAAAAAAAACAGCGCCACCTTGGGGTTGAGCACGTTAGTCCAGAACCCACGCGCGTACGATTTCTTCAAGCTATTTATACCTCTAGCCCTTATATCTTCTGGGCTGGCAGCTCTTAACTCTATAGCTTTTTCAGGGGCGGATCGCAGCAACCGCCACCCAGCCCACAGCAGATACAGTGCGCCGCCCCACTTCAACACGCCAAACGCTGTGTGCGAGGCGGCAAGCAAAGCGCCCACCCCCAGCGCCGCCAGCAACACGTGCACAAAACAGCCGCTCACCACGCCCAGCGCTGTCGCCAGCCCGGCGCGCACGCCGTGGCGCAGCGCCTGCGTAACGATCACCAGCACGTCCGGCCCGGGCGTGAGGTTGAGTAGCCAGCCCGCCGCGATGAACATCAGCAACTGTGGGGTGTCAGGCAGCAGGTTCATGCGAAAACCTGTGGCAAAGAGCCGTTGAGAGTTTGGATAAACCACTGTTCTGTACAAGCCGCAGAATGGGGGTCAGAGCCCGTTTCGGTGATGCCGTACTGGCAAGCTTGAATTCTTGGGCCCGAATCGGGATCTAACCCCCATTCAGCTACCCTCAGGCCCAGTCTGGACTGACACTGGCTAGTAGCGTGCGCCCGGTGTCTGACGCAGCAAAATAAAGGAGGAGGTGTGCGCGTAGCGTACACCGGGGGACATTTGCGGAGTCGGATACCGGGCGTGCGCTGCGGGTTAAACCCGACTGCCATCGACATCCATAAAACTTGACAGCGGAGTTTCATGCAAAAAACCGCCGGATGCACGCCACGGCATGGTCCACGTCAGCCGCGCTCACGTCCAGGTGCGTGACAAAACGCAGCCCGATCAGCCCGGTGGCCAGTACGCCTTGCGCTTTCAGAAATTCCAGCAGCGCAGGGCCGCGCCCGTTGGCCACATCAACAAACACAATGTTGGTCGCGGCCGAGCGCAGCGTCAGCCCGGAGATGCCGCGCAAACCGGCAGCCAGCCGCTCGGCGTTGGCGTGGTCGTCGGCCAGCCGCAACACGTGGTGATCCAGCGCGTGCAGCGCACCGGCAGCCAGAATGCCCGCCTGGCGCATGCCGCCGCCCGCCATCTTGCGAATGCGCCGCGCGCGCTCGATCAAGTCTGCCGAACCGCACAGGGCCGAGCCTACCGGCGCGCCCAACCCCTTGCTGAAGCACACCGACACGCTGTCAAACAAGCCCGCGATGCGCTGCGCCTGTTGCACGACCAATTCAAAATCAATAGCTTCCTGCGCTTGATTGGCAAGGGCTGGAGGCATATTTTCCTTATAAACCTCGCATGCCTGATCGACCGCCGCGTTGAAGAACCGTGCGCCATCCAGATGGCACGCCAAGCCTTTATCGCGCGCCAGACCGGTGGCCTGCTCCAGGTAGGCCATCGGCATGCGGTGCCCGTTCCAGGTGTTTTCCAGACACAGCAGGCGGGTGCGGGCGAAGTGGATGTCGTCGGGCTTGATCGCTGCGGCGATGTCGTCCAAGCACATCAACCCGCCAGCATCCTGCACCAGCGGCTGCGGCACCACGCTACCCAGCACGGCAGCGCCACCGGCTTCGTAGCGGTAAGTGTGTGCGTGTTGGCCCACGATGTATTCGTCGCCGCGCCCGCAGTGCGCCAGGATGGCGCACAGGTTGCTTTGCGTGCCGCTGGGCATGAACAGCGCCGCTTCTTTGCCAGTGAGTGCGGCAATGCGCGCCTGCAACGCGTTCACCGTGGGGTCGTCGCCAAACACGTCGTCGCCCACCTCGGCAGCAGCCATGGCCGCACGCATGGCGGGTGTCGGGCGCGTCACAGTGTCGCTGCGCAGGTCCACGGTCGGATGTCGGATATTTTGCATATTATTTGCCTCTAGCCCTTGTCAATCAAGCGCAAGCAGCTATTGAATCAAGAGTAATCTGGCTTCAAGAAGTTGCCCAGCAAGGCGTGCCCGTGCTCAGACAGGATGCTTTCCGGGTGAAATTGAACGCCTTCGATGGGCAGTTGGGTGTGCTTGACGCCCATGATCTCGCCGTCGTCGGTCTGGGCGGTGATCTTCAGGCAGCCCGGGCAGGTGGGGCGGTCGATGGCCAGCGAGTGGTAGCGGTTCACCGTGAACTGCCGGGGCAGCCCGGCAAACACGCCCTCTTGGGTGGTGGTGATGACGCTGGTTTTGCCGTGCATGAGCTGCTGCGCCCGCACAATGGCCGCGCCAAACGCCGCGCCAATGGCCTGGTGCCCCAGGCACACGCCCAGAATGGGCACCTGGCCCGCGCAGTGACGGATGGCAGCCACCGAAATACCAGCCTCGTGGGGTGAACACGGCCCGGGCGAGATCACCAGCCGATCCAACTGGCCCGCGGCCAGGCGCGCGTCGATGTCGGCCAGCGTGATCTCATCGTTGCGCACCACCGTCACCTGCGCGCCCAGTTCGCCCAGGTACTGCACGATGTTGTAGGTAAAGCTGTCGTAGTTGTCGATCATCAAAACATGCATGCGGAAATCTTTCAATAGTGTGGCGGTCAGCTCAACTGTGCAAGCCTTCATGGTAAAGCACCACCTGGTCGCGCCCGGCCGCTTTCGCGTTGTACATCGCCATGTCGGCGTGCAGGGACAGCGTGGCTTCGTCTTCACCATGCTCAGGGAAGATCACCACGCCAATGCTGGAAGATATATGCACCGTCTGCCCGGTGGTCAATTCAAACGCCAGGCGCAACTGGGCGTGGATTTTTTTGGCCACATCCACCGCGTCTGAACACATGTTGACAGTTGGCAACAGCACCACAAACTCGTCGCCACCGATGCGTGCGGCGGTATCGGATTCACGCAGACACGACAACAGGCGTTGTGACACGCTTTGCAGCAGCGTGTCACCCACGGCGTGGCCCAAGGAATCGTTGACCGGTTTGAACTTGTCCAGATCAATGTACATGAGCGCCAGACAAGTACCGTTGCGACGTGCATTGGCCATCGCCTGGCTCAAGCGGTCTTGCAGCAAGCGACGGTTTGGCAACTGGGTAAGCGGGTCGAAAAATGCCATCTGGCGCGCTTCATCCTCACCGGCCTTGCGCGCGGTAATGTCGGTGTAGTTGGCTACATAGTGCGTGACCGCCCCTGCGTCATCGCACACGGCGGTAATGCACAGCCAGCACAAAATATCGTGCCCGTCCTGGTGCACGTTCCACATTTCGCCCTGCCAGTGATGTTGCGCCAGCAGTTGTTGCCACATCGCCTGGTAAAAACTGCTCTCGTGACGCGTTGACTTGAGCTTGCTGGGGCGCTGGCCCACCATGTCGTGCACATCAAAGCCAAACAGCCGCACAAACGCCTGGTTGACGCGCAATACCTGGTTTTGCGCGTCGGTCACCAGCATGCTCTCATTGGATTCAAACGCCACCGCTGCCACGCGCAGATCGGCTTCTTCCTGCTTGCGCCGCGTCACGTCTTCGGTGGCACCGATGAGTCGCCGTGGCACGCCCTGGTCGTCGCAGTACAGCGCGGCCCGGTTTCGCATGTGGCGCACCTGCGCGTCGGGGCGACGAATCTGAAACGTCATATCAAAGGGTTTGTCCTGATGAATCGTGTCCCGGGTGGCCGCGCGCATACGCTGCAGATCAGCCTGCGGCAGGAGCTTGATCCACTCATCATTGCGGGGGCTGGCGTTTTTGGGATCCAGTCCAAACAGTTTGAACATGGCCGCGTCCCACTGGTACACACGGGTGATCAGGTCAAATTCCCAAATTCCTACCTGACTGGCTTCAGTGGCCAGCTTCAGTCGCTTGGACTCCATGATTTTTTGCGCGCGCTGGCGCTGCGTCATCGACAAGACCAGCGCACTGGTTATTGCAAGCAAAAAAACTGCCGCTGCCGCGCTGACAACGTTTTGCCGCCAGGTGACCAGCACGGCCTTGCGCGGCCGGGTCATCGCCACCACCAGCGGCTGGTCCATAGCCAGCGCCGCAGGAGCCACGCGGCGCAGTGCCACCAGATTCACCTGCACCTGACTCGGCCACGCCATCTGCGTTACCACCAACGGCGCATTCCCGGCCATTAAACCCGACAACTGATCGACCGGCAATGCTTCAGTGACCCCAGCCATGGTCGCTGCTGGCGGTTCACGAATGAACAACGCACCCCCCCCGTGAAACAGCATGGCAACGATGTCAGGGCTGTAGCGCACCGAATTGAGCAAGGTGTGACTGTCGTGCGCGTCCATGATCACGCTGACCACGCCGGCAAACTGGCCCTGCGCGTTGAACATGGCCCGCGTCAGACTGATCACGTAGGTGTCCAACGCCGACAAGAACGGTGGGCTGACATAAAGTGTGCGCGCGCTCGGCGACTTGCGCGGCACCTGAAAATAATCCCGTGCCGAAAAATCGCGCCCGATCAACTCGGTACGGTTCGACAGCGCGATCACCCCTTGGTCATCCAGCACCAGCAGCGCCGGGCTGGCGGACATGGCCACCTCCATGTGGTTCAATGTTTGAATACCTTGCAGTTTCTGCACCGCGCTGCCACGCCAGTTTGGAACATCGTGCCGGATGGCTTGCAGGGTGGCATCAATGACCGTCAGTTGACGCGCCAGATTCTCTTCCACCACTTTGGTTTGTGTTGCCAGTCGGTCCAGTTCTTCTGCAATGATGTCGTCGCGCCGCTGCAGGCTGTACCCGGTCAACCCCGCTGCCACAAGCGCCCAGAAAAGCCCCAGCAGAATCCACCAGCGCCACAGATGCAGCCAGCGCTTCATCACACCAGGCCTTCTTCCACCAGTTCGGCCGCACGCAAAATGGCGCGCGCCTTGGCCTCGGTTTCAGCCCACTCCAGCTCTGGCACGCTGTCTGCCACCACACCAGCAGCCGCCTGCACATGCAGCACCTGATTCAATAGCACCCCGGTGCGGATGGCAATGGCCACGTCCATGTCACCGGCGTAGCTGAGGTAACCGCAAGCACCGCCGTAAATGCCACGCTTGACCGGCTCCAATTGGTCGATCAGCTCCATGGCGTGCACCTTGGGCGCGCCGCTGAGCGTGCCCGCCGGAAAAGTGGCCTTGAGCACGTCCATGCTGCTCAAACCGGGCAGCAGCGTGCCCTCTACATTGCTCACAATGTGCATCACGTGGCTGTAGCGCTCCACGCTGAAGGCGTCCGTCACCTTGACGCTGCCCACCTGCGAGATGCGCCCGATGTCGTTGCGCGCCAGGTCGATCAGCATCACGTGCTCGGCGCGCTCTTTGGGGTCGTGCATCAGCTCCACTTCAGCGGCCTTGTCGGCCTCGGGCGTGGCGCCGCGTGGGCGGGTGCCCGCCAGCGGGCGGATGGTGACTTTTTGCACCGGCGCACCGTCTTGTGTGGCCTGCTCCTGGCGCACCAGAATCTCGGGGCTGGCCCCCACCACATGAAAGTCAGCCGCCGCCTCGCAAGCGCCACTGAAGTTGTAGTAGTACATGTACGGGCTGGGGTTGAGCGAGCGCAGCGCGCGGTACAGGCTCAGCGGGCTTTGCGTGAACGGCTTCTTGATGCGCTGGCCAACCACGAGCTGCATGAAGTCGCCCCCGGCAATCAGCTCCTTGGCGCGGGCCACGGCGGCCATGAAATCGGCCTTGGGAAAGTCGCGCACGGCGGGCTGCGCGCTGCTGGCCTGGGTGCGCGGTGCGTGCACCGGTTGCTCCAGCAGGCGCTTGAGTTCGGTCAGCCGGGCTTGCGCGCCGTCATAGGCACCGGCCAGCGTGGGGTCGGCATACACCATCAGGTGCAACTTGCCCGACAGGTTGTCAATCACCGCCAGCTCTTCGCACTGCAACAACAGGATGTCGGGCGTGCCTTGTTCGTCCCTGGGGCAGGTAATCTGGAGCTTTTTCTCCATGTGACGCACCGCGTCGTAACCAAAATAGCCCGCCAGTCCGCCGCAAAAACGCGGCAGGCCCGGCTGCACCGCCACCTTGAAGCGCTGCTGATAAGCCGCAATAAAGTCCAGCGGGTTGCCATGGTCGGTTTCGATCACCACGCCGTCCTGCACCACCTCGGTTTTGGCATCGGCACCGAAACCACTGGCGCGCAGCAGCGTGCGCGCCGGCAAGCCGATAAAGCTGTAGCGCCCAAAGCGTTCGCCCCCCACCACTGACTCCAGCAAAAAACTGAATGGCGTGCAGCCGGTGAGTTTGAGGTAGAGCGACAGGGGCGTTTCCAGATCGGCGAACGCTTGCGCCGTGAGCGCTACGCGGTTGTAGCCTTGTTCGGCCAAACGACAAAAATCAGAAGCAGAGATCACGGGAAGGCACTTTCAAAAAAGCAGGAAGTGGACCGTGCCGATGCCAGGCCAGGCCGCAGGGGTGTCAGGATGACACAGTCTTGACTGACGTACGCCAAGGCCATGCCCCCCGGTCGCAACAACCTGTGATCGTGATGTGGTGCAAAAACATGTTTTCCAGTGTAGCAAATGCTCTACTTGGCACCGTGCAGCGAACCCACCTATCGAAAACCCTGATTCGGCGGGAGTTTTCGAAATGAAAGTCAAACCCGCAGCGACCCGTACCGCTTCGGCCAGCAGTGATGGGGATTGGGCAACGTTTTAAAACTGTGCCAGACAGTCCAGCAACGCCGCTCCATACGCCTGCCGCTTGCGCTCGCCCAGGCCACTGATGCCTTGCAGCGCCTCCAATGACTGTGGCGCCGCCTGCGCAATGGCCGCCAGCGTGGCGTCATGAAAAATCACGTAGGCGGGCAGATTGTGTTCGCGCGCTACCCCCGTGCGCCACTCCTTCAGCAAATGAAAGCGTGCCTGTGCTGCACCGTCCAGCGACACAGCCACTTTGGGCACCACCGCAGTTGCACCATGACGCGCGCGTGAGCGCTCAGGCTTGGCCGCTGCCACGCGCAGGCGCACCGCTACTTCGCCCTTGAGCACAGCGCGTGACGCGTCGGTGAGCGCCAGCGTGTTGAAGGCTTTCGCATCCACCGCTACAGCGTTCGTGGCCAACAACTGCCGCAACACGGCGCGCCATTGCGCTTCGCTCAGATCAGCGCCAATGCCAAAGGTGCTCAAGCCCTGGTGACCGTGCTGCGCCACCTTGTCAGTGACCTTGCCACGCAGAATGTCGATGATGTGCCCGGCGCCAAAGCCAAAGCCGTTCATCTGCTGCACGCGGTACACGGTGGACAGCAACTTGCGCGCCGCATCAGTGGCGTCCCATACGGCGGGCGGGGTCAGACAGTTGTCACAGTTATGGCAATCCGAGCTTTCTTCACCAAAGTAGCGCAGCAACCGCACGCGGCGGCAGTCGGTGGCCTCAGCCAAGCCCAGAAGCGCTTCGAGCTTGCCACGCAACACTTGCTTGAATTCGTCCTCGGCCGGGCTCTCGTCAATCATGCGGCGCTGGTTCACCACGTCTTGCAGGCCGTAGCACATCCAGGCTTCGGCGGGCAGCCCGTCGCGCCCGGCGCGGCCGGTTTCCTGGTAATAGCCCTCGATGTTTTTGGGCATGTCCAGGTGCGCCACAAAACGCACGTCAGGCTTGTCGATGCCCATGCCAAAGGCGATGGTGGCCACCATCACCACGCCCTCAGTGCGCAAAAACTGGTCCTGGTTGGCCTGTCGCACGCGCGCGTCCAGCCCGGCGTGGTAGGGCAGCGCGGCCATGCCGTTATGGCACAGCAGTTCTGCGGTTTCTTCGACCTTCTTGCGCGACTGGCAATAAACGATGCCAGCGTCGCCCATGTGTTCGTCGCGGATAAAACGCAGCAATTGCGCGGTAGCGTCGCGTTTTTCGACAATCGTGTAGCGGATGTTGGGGCGGTCAAAGCTGCTGACAAACAGGCGCGCGCTTTGCAACTGCAAGCGTTCAATGATGTCGGCACGTGTGAGTGCATCGGCCGTGGCGGTGAGCGCCATGCGCGGCACGCCAGGGTAGCGCTCGTGCAGCACCGTCAACGCACGGTATTCAGGGCGAAAGTCGTGCCCCCACTGGCTCACGCAGTGCGCCTCGTCAATGGCAAACAGGCTCAATGCACCACGCTCGGCCAGCGCGTCCATCTGGGCCAGAAAGCGTGGCGTAGTGACACGCTCGGGCGCGGCGTAGAGCAGCGTGATGCGTCCCTGAACCAGTTGACGCTCGGTGTCAGAAGCCTCTTGCATGGACAGCGTGGAATTCAAAAACGCCGCGCTGACACCGGCCTCGTGCAAGGCCCCCACCTGGTCGTGCATCAGCGCAATCAGCGGCGAGATCACCACCGTGATGCCCTGCCCCGCCTGTTGGCGCGCAATGGCCGGAATCTGATAGCACAGGCTTTTGCCACCGCCGGTGGGCATCAGCACCAGCGCGTCGCAGCCCGCCGTGACGTGCGCAACAATGTTTTGCTGCGGCCCGCGGAAGCTGGCGTAACCAAAAACGGTCTGAAGGATAGATTCGATGGACAAAGTAATTTGCTATATTTAAATAAGCTTCTTGCGCTTGTTCGCTTCTGGGAAGCCGCAGATACAGCCAGCCCTGATTGTCCCACCGGGGTGGACGGCGTTGGCGGCAATAGGCCTGGCGACGCGCTCGGCTCGGGTTGGCTGGCGTCGGCGCTCTCCTTGTTACTGAACCCCAATCGCCGCAACATGGGTCGTCCAAGCGCGGGCGCAGTGACCCAGCTGGCACAACGCCAGAACAAAGTAGCAGTCGTTCGTACCATGAATGCCGCGCGTTGAAAGAGCCGGTTTGCCAGCTGCCAAGGCTTTGCAAATCCAAAAAAGTCAGAGATACTCGCGCCATGAATTTGCCCGGAATTGCAGTCACAGAATCAGACGCCAAAATTTTTTTGCGGTCTGAGCCGGTGCCTGATCGCCCGCCGGTGGACGCTGGTGTGTTGTGCACGCTTTTGGCTGAGGCCGGTTTTGGCAACTGTCGTACCAATGAAAGCGCCATCAACCAGGCAGTCAACCTGTGCAACACCCAGTCAACCCCGTTTGAGCTGGAAATTGCCAAACGCGCTGATGCTTCGGTTTTGGTGCACGTTGCGCCGGACAACATGGTTGCCACCCTGACGATCACACCCGCGCAGGGCGGCAAGTTTGCCAGTGTGCCTGACGTGCTGGCCGCTTTGACGCAAGCGGGTGTAACTTTCGGCGTGGATCATGAAGGCCTGGCGCAAGCCTGCGACGCGGGCGTGTGCCAAGACCTAGTCGTGGCACGTGGCCAAGTAGCCCAAGACGGCCAGGACGCGGTGTTTGAAGCCTTGATTGACGAGGCCACCGACCGTGCTCCAAAACTGAATGCGCAGGGGCTGATCGATTACCGTGAGCACGGTGATATTCCCGTGGTGACAGCAGGTGCTGCGCTGATGCGGCGCACCCCGGCCACACGCGGCATACCTGGCAAAACCGTCAAAGGGCAGGTGTTGCCCGCGCGTGACGGCAAGGATGCGGGTTTTGCGCCCAAGCTTGACGGGGCCGAGATTTCTGCCAAAGATGCCCACCTGCTGGTGGCGTCGGTGAGTGGCCAACCCGTACGTATGGGCAACGGGATCATGGTGGAGCCTATTTTGCGGCTCAAAGAAGTCAACATGGCCAGCGGCAACATCCACTTTGACGGCACGGTGCATGTGGCGGGCGAGGTGACGCATGGCATGAAAGTACAGGCCAGCGGTGACGTGGTGGTAGACGGTATCGTCGATGGCGGACAAATAGACGCGGGCGGTAACATTCAGGTGGCTGGCGGCGTGATTGCCCAGGCCGCACTGCACGCAGGCGGCTCGGTTACGGCGCGCTTTGCCCAGGGCGCGCAAATCACGGCGGCCACGGTCATCGCCATTGACGACATGGTGATCGACTGCGACCTGCATTCGCTCAATCAGATCATCATCGGCGCCAACGCGCCACAACGCGGTCGTCTGGTGGGTGGCACCACCGCCGTTGCGCTATTGCTACAGGTGCCGCTGCTGGGCTCCAGCAAGGCGGGCGTCACCCAGGTGGTGGTGGGAACCAACCCCGAGCTGGAGGCGCGCTATGCCGCGCTGCTGGCGCGCATTGAAGCTGAAAAGGCAACCGAGGCTAATTTGGACAAGCTGGTCAAACAGCTCAAGGCCGTGGGCGACCCCAAGCACATGCTTGAACGTGTGCAAGCCTCACGCCAGCATGCGGTACAGGTCTGGGGTGCCTCACTGGCTGAAAAACAGAATCTGGAACATGAACTGGAATTGGCGCTGACGGCACGCGTCGAGGTGAGCGTGGGGATTGAAGGCGCGGTCGATCTAATGTTTGGCCACAAACCCGTGCAATTACGGCGCGAGTTTGAAGCGGGCGTTTTCTCAATGAACGAGCAAATGCAGGTGGTGTTTGCTGAAGCATCCGGCACCACCACCGTGATGGCAGTTTGCCCCCTATGTTGACCGTTGGCCTTTGGGCGCAGGTTGTGATCACAAATAACAAGGTCAAACTGGGATGTAGCTAGCTGGCCAATCGCATCTTTGCCGGTGCTGGCCGTGCTGATCTGGGTAATCGCTTCCAATGCGTCCACCTGCACAAAATTGGTTCAGGGTTGTTTCTACGAAGTATCGACGCGCCATGAAACGCTTTTCTACAATCCTGACCATGAAAAACATCCTCTATACAAGCGGCCAGGCGCTGCCCGAGATTCTGCAACACCGCATCCTGGTGCTTGACGGCGCCATGGGTACCATGATTCAGCGCTTCAAGCTCACTGAAGCGCAATACCGGGGCGAGCGTTTCAAGGACTTTGGCAAAACTCCAGGTCAGCACAAAGACGTTAAGGGCAACAACGAGTTGCTGAGCCTGACGCGAGCGGACGTTATCACCGACATCCATGAGCGCTACTTGGCTGCGGGCGCGGACATGATCGAAACCAACACCTTTGGTGCCACACGCATTGCCCAGGCAGATTACGGCATGGCCGACCTGGCGTTTGAGATGAACCTGGCCTCGGCCAAGCTGGCGCGCGCCGCCTGCGACAAGTTTTCCACGCCGGACAAGCCTCGCTTTGCGCTGGGCGCGCTCGGCCCCACGCCCAAAACCGCCAGCATCAGCCCCGATGTGAATGACCCCGGCGCGCGCAACGTCACGTTTGAAGACCTGCGCGCCAGCTATTACGAACAGGTGGACGCGTTGGTGCAAGGCGGCGTCGATGCGCTGCTGGTGGAGACCATTTTTGACACGCTCAACGCCAAGGCGGCACTGTTTGCCATTGATGAATATTTTGAAGCCAGCGGCGAGCGCCTGCCGATCATCATCAGTGGCACGGTGACGGACGCGTCCGGGCGCATCCTGAGCGGCCAGACGGTCACCGCCTTCTGGCACAGCGTGCGCCACGCGCAGCCGCTGGCCGTAGGGCTGAACTGCGCGCTGGGGGCCACCTTGATGCGCCCCTACCTGCAAGAGCTGGCCAAAGCCGCGCCCGACACCTTCATCAGCTGCTACCCCAACGCCGGTCTGCCCAACCCGATGAGCGAGACCGGCTTTGACGAAACGCCCGAGGTCACCAGCCGCTTGGTGGGCGAGTTTGCGCGCGACGGTCTGGTCAACATCGTGGGTGGCTGCTGCGGCACCACGCCCGAGCACATTGGCGCGATCCACGACAAGGTGGCGCCGCTGGCAGGGCGGGTGCTGCGCCAGAGCGTGTTTTACAAGGAAGCGGCGTGAGACCTTACGCCACCAGCCCCAACCCCAATTCCTGAGACAAGACAGCGCGGAATTTGGCCAGACGATCCGTCCTGACGACCAGGGTTTTGGGTTCCACACACCAGCACAATGCAGACAGCTTGGGATGCGCTGCAATGCGCGCAGCGGTGGCCGCATCGCAGCAAGTCAGCAGCGTCGCCACACCACTGGCTTTGACGGCCAGGGCGTTCGCCCGGCACTCGGCGACAAAGGCCGCCACACTCTCTGGTAAGTCTTGTGTGGTGTGGTCTTGCAAAAACGCTTGCAATGCCTGTATGTCATACCCCTTTTCCAGCGCCACCAGGGCCTTGCTGCGATCGAGCCGCCACAGATCGTCGGGCAATTGCACGGCCCAGGTGTCAAACATCTGTCGTGCCTGCTCGTCGAGCGCACCACTTGACACGCCAATGGACAAACTGGGCAGCACACGCAGACCTACCGCACTGGCTGGCCTGGGCGACTGGTAGGTGTCGCTCAAACCCAGCACAAATGCGCCCAGCGCGTTGATGCGGAAAAAACGCAAGCCGTCGTAACGGCTTAAAAACGTCAATTCATCGGCTCCCCACAAATCCCTGAAATCTTCCAGCCCGCCTTCCAGTTCGGTGGGGTCGGTGTAAGCCACATCGATCAGCCCCAGCGTGGCTGCGTATTCGAACAGCAACGCCAGAATGTAGCGGTGCTGCAGCAGGCCCCAGGTATGCGAACCCTCATAGCCAAGGCTGCCGTATTGACGCTCGGCAATAAACAACTTCCACGGATCGTGGGTGACCACAAAGTCACGCCCGCTGGCTTGCATAAAGCGGGAAAACTCGGGCAAGGCGACCCACTGACTGACCGGACAGTCTTGCAGCGCCTGTTCGATCGCGTCACGGCGATCGTCGGCGGCGCTCATCACGCGGCCCGCACTCTTCTGCCCCTTGATGGCTTCGACGCGGCTGAATTCATCCAGCAAGTGGTTGCCCAGCCATTTGTTCCACAACAGACGAAGCGTCTGCGCTGGCGCTACAGACATCGCCTTGATCCCGGCGGATGTTAATGTCAGGCGCGTACCCACGCACTTTGCCAAACCACCCGCCTGCAACAGCAACGGCCAGGCAAAGGCCTTGATCGGGCCAATGTGCTGCTCCCACTTATTGGCGGGCTCCACCCAGGGGTAAAAGTCACCAGCAGGTAACTTGGCCAACAGCAAGCGTTGGCTCGCCGTGCTGGCAACGCCTGTTTTTCCACCCAACGTGACGCGTTCTGTTTCGAGCATTCGCAACACCAGCGCCAACTCTTGCGCAGCATCCAGCTCGGTCTGGCGCTGCACCAAGCCGGGTACAGGTTCTGGCTCGGCAACAGTTTGAATTTGTGCCGACGCTGGTTTGGGGACAAACTCCAGCAAGCGCTGGCGCAGATCGGTGGGTATGCCCAGACTGCGCTCGGCAAAATGCCGGTAAATGAAAAGACCCAGAGCGGCCGGTTTGTTGCTTTCTTTGAATGCGGGTGACCGCTGGTACTTGGCCGGAAACTGCTGCGCGAGGAATTCGCCCCGATATTCGTGAGCTGCCTCGGCCACGGCCGAACGCGACAAAGCGTCAAGACGCTCCCAAAGTGCATTCAACCCGGGTCCCAGCAGTGCACAGCTGATGGCTGTGACCAGTTCTGCCTTGCGATTGGCCAAGGGTGGGACGGGCAGCTGGCGCGCTAACGCTTTGAGGTCATCCACACACAACAAATTGAGGGCTTCGGCAACGTCGATTTGCATACAAGTCAAGGTAGCTGTTTTTTTTAACCCGGATTGTGTCGCAATCCACTTGGCTAAACTTGACCTAAGCCGTGGCCCTGGAATGTTCCTCAGAAGGGTCTGCGCGCAAATTTCCATTGATTAGCGCTGAGTAGCATGCCTATACCTGCCAACCACACCCGCTTCAGAACCTTTGTCCAGCACATGGCGCGTCTGCTGGACCAGCACCCCGCCGAGCCCACCCTCCTGAAAGAAGGCAGCAAGCTGCTGGGCAAACTGGTGGCGCATGACGACTGGTTACAGGACACCTACGCTGCGCCTGATGCGCAGCGCTATCAGCAATATGTGCTGCATGTGGATTCGCTGGAGCGCTTTTGTGTGGTCAGCTTTGTCTGGGGGCCGGGCCAGTGCACGCCCATCCACAACCACACGGTGTGGGGCCTGATCGGCATGCTGCGCGGGGCCGAGTTGGCGCAAGACTATGCGCCCACCGCCGACGGGCGCTGGGCGGCGCAGGGCCAGGCCGTCAAGCTGATGCCCGGGCAGGTCGCGGCCGTGTCGCCCACCATCGGCGACGTGCACCGCGTCAGCAACGCACTGAGCGATCAGCCTTCCATCAGCATCCATGTGTACGGCGCCAACATTGGCTCGGTGGCGCGCAGTGTTTTTTTGGAAGACGGCACGCAAAAGCCTTTTGTTTCGGGCTACAGCAACACCACGCTGCCTAATTTTTGGGACTGCTCTGCCGAGATGAACGCCCGCCTGCGCCCGGCACACTGAGCCAGCCTGCCCATCATGATCAAGACTTATCACGACGTTCGACGGGCGCTGCTGGAGCGCACTGAAATTGCACTGCTGGACGTGCGCGAAGAAGATGTTTTTGCGCAGGCGCACCCGCTGTTTGCCGCCAATCTGCCCCTGCATCGCATCGCCGCCGACGCACCCAAACGCATTCCCCGCCTAACCACGCTGGTGGTGGTCTATGACGACGGCGAGGACCTGGCAGAACCGGCCAGGCAAACGCTGCAGGCGCTGGGCTACACGCAGGTGACGTTGCTGAGCGGCGGTTTGCAGGGTTGGCGCGACGCGGGCGGCGAGTTGTTTCAGGACGTGAATGCGCCCAGCAAGGCGTTTGGCGAGTTGGTGGAGGCCCAGCGCCACACCCCCATGCTCAGCGCGCCCGAGGTACAAGACTTGCTGGCGCGCCAGGCGGACGTGGTGGTGCTCGACGCGCGCCGTTTTGACGAATACCACACCATGGCCATCCCGGGTGGCATCAGCGTGCCTGGCGCTGAACTGGTGTTGCGCGTAGGTGCGCTGGCGCCCGACCCGCGCACGCAAGTCATCGTGAACTGTGCGGGGCGCACGCGCAGCATCATCGGCGCGCAATCCTTGATCAACGCGGACATTCCCAACCCGGTGTGCGCCCTGCGTAACGGCACCATCGGCTGGACGCTGGCAGGCCAGACACTACAGACCGGTGCCGATCGCCGTTTTTTGCCGGTATCGCCCGCGCAACAGGCGCAGGCGGCAACGCGTGCACGCAGTGTGGCCGACCGCGCCGGCGTGCAACGTGCCACGGCATCGGACCTGGCACGCTTTCAAGCCGGGTTGTCCCGCACTACGTATTGTTTTGACGTGCGCACGCCCGAAGAATTTGCTGCGGGGCATCTGCCCGGTTTCGAAAGTGCCCCGGGCGGTCAATTGGTGCAAGAAACCGATATGGCCATGCCGGTGCGCGGTGCGCGCGTGGTGTTGTTTGACACCGACGGCGTGCGCGCCAGCATGAGCGCCTCTTGGTTGGCCCAGATGGCGTGGGATGTGTGGGTACTGGACGGTGTGCCGCAAACCGACTGCTCGCAAACCGGTGGCCTGCCCGCGCCGGTGGCGCCCAACCCGCACCGCTACCGCCGCCCCTATGAAGGCACCGACAACGCGCAAGAGGCGATGCAGGCTTATCTGGACTGGGAATACGGTCTGGTCGCGCAATTGGAGCGAGACGGCACGCACGGGTTTTGGGTGCTGTGAATCGGCGAGGACCGGCTGTGTCCACGCACGGCGCGGCGACTGGGTCAGGCGCATGCGCCCTGCCGTGCGTCGATGTCTCCCAGCGCCCCCCGCCTTGGTTTGCACCTTCGGCGCGAAGCAGACACACCCAATCCCCTTAAAATCACGCCCATCCAAGGAGCGTTGCAGTCGGCCACATGGCCGGTCAGGCTTGGGTACCGTACAACGACGCTCACCTGCTTTTTGACGTTTACAGGTGAGTCGCATGTCTGAATCTTTTGTTCCTCCCATGAAGTTGTCCGGCCTGGAGCCGCTGACGATCGGCGTTGCGGCGTCTGCTTTAAGTGTTGGGGACAGAGCTAAAGATCTGTCCCCAATCGCTTCATTCGTCAACATCGGCGAGCGCACCAACGTGACCGGCTCCAAAGCGTTTGCCCGCATGATTTTGGCGGGCGACTTTGACGCCGCTTTGAGCGTGGCGCGCCAGCAGGTGGAAAACGGCGCGCAAATCATCGACATCAACATGGACGAGGCCATGCTTGACAGCCAGGCGGCCATGGTGCGCTTTTTGAACCTGATCGCCTCCGAGCCCGACATCTCACGCGTGCCGGTGATGATTGATTCGAGCAAATGGAGCGTCATCGAAGCGGGCTTGCGCTGCGTGCAGGGCAAGCCGGTGGTCAACTCGATCAGCATGAAAGAAGGTGTCGATGCCTTCAAACACCACGCCAAATTGCTGCGCCGCTACGGTGCCGCCGCCGTGGTGATGGCGTTTGACGAACAGGGCCAGGCCGACACTTACGAGCGAAAGATCGGCATCTGCGAGCGCGCCTACCGTATCCTGGTCGACGAGGTGGGCTTTCCGCCGGAAGACATCATCTTCGACCCCAATATCTTCGCCATCGCCACCGGCATCGAAGAGCACAACAACTACGCGGTCGATTTCATTGAAGCCACGCGCTGGATCAAGGCCAACCTGCCCGGCGCCAAGGTCAGCGGCGGGGTGAGCAACGTGAGCTTTAGCTTTCGCGGCAACGACCCGGTGCGCGAGGCCATCCACACCGTGTTTTTGTACCACGCAATCCAAGCCGGCATGGACATGGGCATCGTCAACGCCGGCATGATTGGCGTTTATGACGAGCTCGACCCGGTGTTGCGCGAGCGCGTAGAAGACGTGGTGCTGAACCGCAGGCCGGATGCGGGCGAGCGCCTGGTCGAGATTGCCGAAACCGCCAAGAGCGGCGCGAAAGACGAATCCAAAAAACTTGAATGGCGCGGCACGCCGGAGCACCCCGCCAGCTTCGATCAGCGTCTGAGCCACGCCATGGTGCACGGCATCACCGACTTCATCGTCGAAGACACCGAGGAAGCCTACCAGCAGATCATTGCCAAGGGCGGTCGCCCGCTGCACGTGATTGAAGGCCCGCTGATGGCGGGCATGAGCATCGTGGGCGACCTGTTTGGCCAGGGCAAGATGTTTTTGCCTCAGGTGGTGAAAAGCGCACGCGTCATGAAGCAGGCGGTGGCGCATCTCATCCCCTATATTGAAGAAGAAAAGCTGCGCGACGAGGCGGCAGGGCGCGACGTGGCCACCAAGGGCAAGATCGTGATTGCCACCGTCAAGGGCGACGTGCACGACATTGGCAAAAACATCGTTACCGTGGTCTTGCAATGCAACAACTTTGACGTGATCAACCTGGGCGTGATGGTGCCCTGCCACGAAATCCTGGCGCGCGCCAAGGCCGAGGCGGCTGACATCATTGGCCTGTCTGGCCTGATCACGCCGAGCCTGGAAGAAATGCAGTACGTGGCTGGTGAGATGCAAAAAGACGACTACTTTCGCATCAAAAAAATCCCGCTACTCATAGGCGGGGCCACCACCAGCCGGGTGCACACTGCCGTCAAGATTTCACCGCACTACGACGGCCCGGTGGTGTATGTGCCGGACGCCAGTCGCAGCGTGGGCGTGGCGCAAAACCTGCTGGGTGAAGCAAAAGACGCGTTTGTGCAAGAAACTCTGAGCGACTACGAACGCGTGCGCCAACAGCACGCCAACAAAAAGGTGACACCGCTGTGGCCGCTGGCCAAGGCGCGCGCCAACAAAACCCCGATCGACTGGGCACGCTACCAACCCACCGCGCCGAAGTTCATCGGTCGGCGTGTGTTCAAAAACTTTGACCTGGCCGACATTGCCAGGTACATCGACTGGGGCCCGTTCTTTCAGACCTGGGATCTCGCCGGACCGTACCCAGCCATTCTGGACGACGAGGTGGTTGGCCAAGAGGCGCGCAAGGTGCTTGCGGACGGCCAGGCAATGCTGAAGAAAATCATCGACGGTCGCTGGCTCACGGCTAACGGCGTGGTCGGCCTGTACCCCGCCAACCGCGTGGGCGACGACGACATTGCACTCTACACGGATGAGTCCCGCAGCACGGTGGCGCTGACCTGGTACGGCCTGCGCCAGCAAGCCGCGCGCGAACAGGAGGACGACGGCAGCTTTCACCCCAACCGCTGCCTGTCGGACTTTGTGGCGCCCACATCGGTTATATCAAAATCAGTAGCTGCTAGCGCAGGTACAGCAAGCGCTACAGGCCAAAAAGAGGCTCAATTGCCTGAGCCCAGCAGGTCCGCCCATGCAGGTGCGGCAGACTACGTGGGCGTGTTTGCGGTCACTGCCGGGCTGGGCATCGAGAAAAAAGAGAACCAGTTTCTGGCCGCGCACGACGACTACAGCGCCATCATGCTCAAAGCCCTGGCCGACCGGCTGGCCGAGGCTTTTGCTGAGTGCCTGCACCACAAGGTGCGCACCGACTTGTGGGGTTACGCACCGGCCGAGGCTTTGAGCGTGCCCGAGCTGATCGCCGAAAAATACCAGGGCATCCGCCCGGCTCCTGGCTACCCGGCGTGCCCTGATCACAGCGTCAAGCAAGCCATGTTTGATCTGCTGCAATGTGCAGAGATTGGCATGACGCTCACCGAAAGTCTGGCCATGAGCCCGGCCGCCAGTGTCAGCGGCTTTTATCTGGCGCACCCGCAAGCGGCTTACTTCAACGTCGGCAGAGTGGGCGACGACCAGTTGCAGGACATGGCGCAGCGCCGGGGGTTGGACGCCCAAGCTTTGGCGCGCTTTCTGGCGCCAAATTTGTCATAGCGCAGGCTTCTTTTGAAATCAGGTTGCCATCGGCAACCACTGGCCAGTTGGCACTGGCCCCTTTTTTTCACCGATTTTGCGTGATTTGTGATTGATCATTTGAGCCAAAGTAAGGAATTCTTATTTAAGAGGTCAAGCAGCAATAACTTGAACAGTGCGACCCCTAAGGAAATTCAATGCTGGCCAAAATGACCTCAAAAAACCAGTTGACGCTGCCAAAAAGCATCACTGTCCAAGTGGGAGCGCCGGAATACTTTGATGTGGAAGTGAAAGCCGGGCAAGTTGTTTTGACACCGGTGCGAATTCAACGCGCTGACGCGGTTCGCGCCAAATTGGCAGAGCTGAACTTGACCGAGCTGGATGTGGCAGCAGCTGTGGCCTGGGTGCGCCAATGAGGGTTGACCCCTTTTCCCAGAAGTCTGCCGCCAATGAATGGCGTAGCCAGTTTGATGCACAATCACTTCAGAACAAATCAACCGGAAGTCTGCAATGAACGCAATTACTTTGGAGCTAGGCAAGCGGGGTGGCAGACCTTGTATTCGCGGTTTGCGAATTTCTGTGTATGACGTGCTGTCCATGTTGTCCAGCGGCATGTCGGCGCAAGAAATTCTGGACGATTTCCCCGAGCTGACGGCCGACGATATCCGTGCCGTGCTGGCCTATGCCGCCCAGCGTGAACATCAAGTGGTTTCGTTACAGGTTCAATGAAACTGCTGCTTGATGAAAATTTGTCAAGACGGTTGGTGCCGTTCTTGCAACATGATTTTCCTGGTACCAGTCACGTTGTCTTGCTCGGGTTGGAATCAGCGTCTGACAGGGGATTAATTGGAGTCTGACCCCAATTAATCCCATCGCGCATCGGGCAAGGCCGAAGGCAAATTGACTTGACAGAAACGGGGAAAACTTCAAACAGACGATCCCTTTGTCGTTTATGAGCTTTTCAAAACGCAGCTTCTTTTTCTTGAATGTAATCGATTTTTACGATTAATTTGATTAATCATCAAATCATGGCTTGAACTTGAACCTAGTTTCTGTTGCATATCAAATGCGTCCAAGTCCCTTGAAAACTTAGCCTTTGCGGATCGTCTGCGTGCAGCGCTTAAAGGCGTTGGTGTCCGGCCGTCTGCAACTTTGGTTGCCAACGAATTCAACCTGCGTTACTGGGGTAAAAGCATCACCTCACATACCGCCCGCAACTGGCTGCTTGGCAAGTCCATCCCCATGCAAGACAAGCTGCGCGTGCTGGCTGAATGGCTGCACGTCAGCGCCGACGAGCTGCGTTTTGGCACGCTGGCGCCGGCCGTCAAATCGCAGGCGGGCAGTTTTGACACCACGGCTCTCACCATGCAAGACCGTGACATGCTGGCCAAGTACACCACGCTGTCAATCGCCGACCGCAAAACCGTGTGCGACGTGGTTCAGGCATTGGCAGTCGCAGCGTCTCTGAAGTCCCGCACTGCGTAGCTGGCATCGGGTGCGCAGGTTGGAATCTCGCCTCAACGCCTGCGAAGGCGTGTAAACTGCGCAACATGAGCACAATTACCTTTGACACATTCAAGTTTGTTGACCGACTTGAAAGAGCCGGGCTGTCACGCGAGCAGGCGGCTGCCATTGTCGAAGCACAAAAAGATGCTTTTTTCTGAGGCACTTGACTCCACACTGGCCAGCAAGGCCGATGTGTTGAGTGTCAAGACCGATGTGGCAATGCTGGATGCCAAAGTGGACAAGTTGTCATGGATGATGGGCATCCTGATTGCCTTGGCTGTGGCCAACTTTGCCAAACAGTTTTTCTAACAGCTCGAAAATTATTTCGTCATCCGGGGCAAGAGTACCGCCCAATTTATCTCTATCCCGATTAGTCGACGTTGGTGTCCAGCGGAATTACAAAGCACTGTGAAAAAGGGCCAGGCTCGGATAATTCATGGCCCGCTCAAAATTACTTTTTGACGATCTGCATAGGCTTCTTTTGAGATCAGGTTGCCGTCGAACAGGCGCTTCAATTCCACCAGTTTTTCCTCTTTTGATTTGGGCGCGGCCGTCTGCGCTGATACCGGGTGTCGCCACTCGCAAGCAAAAAGGCGCGATGGTGGTGGATGTGGCCAACATGCCGGTGGCAAATGCCGAAACACCGGGTTTTGTCGACAACCAGCGACGCTGATTGGGTCAGTGCAAGAGGGTCGGGCACAAGCAGATCAATGGGTCTGCGGCGATCCTTCTTCATAAAACTGTATTGCGTTGCGCCCGGCTTCCTTGACGCGGTACATGGCGGCGTCGGCCCGGTTCAGAAGTTGGTCGCGCATTGCTTCGTGGCCCATGAACAGAGCCACACCCATGCTGGCCGTGCAGCGATGTTCAATGTTTTCGGTTGCATGCCCCTCCACCGTCCGGTCGAGCACATAGGGCGCGGCCAGCGACAGCCTGATTTTTTCGGCAATCTCCTGCGCTTGCACCTTGGCTAGAAGCGGCTCGTTGTCCAATTCGGACAGCACGACCACAAACTCGTCCCCGCCAACACGCGCCACCGTATCAATTTGTCGCACGCATGCGCACAGGCGCCGCGCCACCTCCATCAACAGCAAGTCGCCCACCTGATGACCCTGCTCGTCGTTGAGTGGTTTGAAGTTGTCCAGGTCCAGGGCCATGACAGCGCCATAGCGTGCGCTGCGCTGGCTTGCTGCCATCGCCTGGGTCAGGCGGTCGCCCAGCATGCGCCGGTTGGCAAGCTTGGTGAGTGGGTCATGCAAGGCTTGCTGCTGCACTTCTTCTTCGAGTCGTCGGGTTTCGGTGATATCAATAAACCCCCACAAGGATTCACCCGTCTGATGATTGAGCATGCTGCCGCTGACGTCCACCCAGATGTGTTTGCAATCCTTGCACACGTGTTCAATTTGTGACCGGTAGATTTTGTCTGCTGCCAGCGCCGGGTAAGCGGCCGCACCAAAAGCCTGGTAAGCCGCTTCATCAGGATAATTTTGGCGGGTCGGTCGGCCCGCAAGTTCACCCACGTCGTAACCCAGCATCTGTTCAAAAGCCGGGTTGGCCCAGACGATCTTGCGCCCTCGCACCGTCACGATGCCGATGAACAGGTTGGTCAGAATCGCCCGCTGGTCATGCAACAGCTTGTCAATCATTTGGGCACTGCGAATGCGTTCGCTTACATCGGTTTTGACGGCCACATAGTGGGTAACGGCGTCGTCATCATTCTTGACCGGCGCAATCTGACTGTCTTCCCAATAAATTTGACCATCCTTGCGCCGGTTGACCAGCTCGCCCTGCCAGCTTCGGCCACTGGTCAGTTTTTGCCACATCTCGTCATAGACTTGCCTGGCCGTCAGGTGTGACTGCAAGATGCGCGGATTTTGGCCAATGACCTCGTTGGCGCTATAGCCGGTGACCTCGGTAAAGCGCGGATTGACATATTGAATGTTGGCTTGCAGGTCGGTGATCACCACCGAAGCCGGACTTTGTTCCACTGCGGTGGAAAGCTGGCGCAGCTTTTCGTCAAGCAGCTTGCGCTCGGAGATATCTTCGTATATCCCAAGAATGCCGATGGTTTCATTGGCCTGATTTTTCAGGGGCACCTTGGAGGTACGCAACCAAATGGTTTGGCCCTGCGGTGTGGTTTGCGGCTCTTCGTAGAAAAGCTGGGCAATGCCAGAGGCCATCACGGCACGGTCGTCAGCGCGATACAGGTCAGCCTGCGCGGCCCAACCCATCTGGTAGTCATCTTTGCCGATCAGGTCCTGCGGGCTGGGCATGCCGGCGTCGTGTGCAAAGGCGGCGTTGCAGCCAAGGTAGCGCAACCCCTGATCTTTCCAGAAAACCCGCACCGGTGCCGTGTCGATGATGGTACGCAACAGGTCGCGTGACGCGGCCGTGGCCGCCAGGGTCTGATTGCGCTCGATATGCCGACGCCAAATCAAATATCCAATCCACAGCAAAAAAAAGACCACTACCGGGGCCATCAAGGTCAAGGCATCGCGCCAACCGGCTTCTTTCACCTCGTAAACACCAAACCACTTTTCGTAAAGCGCGTTGTAGACGCCGTTGGCTTTGGTGACCGCCAGGCCCTCGTTGAGCCGGGCCAACAGGTCGTTTTGTCCTTTGTGGGTTGCAAAAGCAAACTTTTGGGCAAATCCGACGGACACGTTCAAAGCTTCAACATGGGTGAGCTGCAGCGCGTTGATGGTCTGCAGTCCCACCAACCGGCTGAGCAGCATGACATCGTGTTGGCCAGAGGCCAGCAGCTGTAGGCCGTCGGCTGCGGTATCCACCAGCACCAGTTGCTTGGCCCACCCTTTGCCTACCGCGTAGTCGTGCGCCAGATCGGCGTTGAGCACGATGATGGATTTGCCGCGCAGGTCATCTTCAGATTTGATGTCGGAGCGCCCCTTGCGCGCAAAAATGGCACCGTGAACCACGACATGCGGCACGCTGAAATCGGCAAACTGTCGCCGCTCGGGCGACTGTGCCAGATTGATCAGGACATCGATCTTGCCGTCTTTGAATTGCTGCAACAGCAGATGAAACGGCAGCACGCGCAAGGTGCCCGAGAGCCCCGCTTCAGATGCCACGGCCTGCCAGAGCTCCACCGTAAACCCGCCGACGGTGGCGTCTGTCAGACCGGTGGCAAACGGCGGGTAGTCTTGCTCGCTGCCCACCACCAGGGGGCGCGCTGGCGAGGACACCACCGGCGCTGCGCTGGCAGGTTGCGCCGAGGCAACTGTGCCAAAAAGGAGCGTCACAACAACAACGCACCTCAAGACGATCTGCAGGCCAAACATGGTTCCAACCGCTTCTAAATATCCTGCCAACCCTTGAAGACATTTCGTCTTCTCTTGTTGCGTATCTTATTCTTTTCAGCAGAGCCATACTGATTTATTTCTGGCAAATGTCTGTCAAACCAGGTCACTCCGGCCGGTCTAGCTTGGTGGACAGCAGAATGGTTGAAAACGTATCCACCACACCCTTGATGAGGCGAATTTTGTCGAGCACGGCGTCGAGCTCTTGCGTGGACTCGGTCATCAGCATGGCGCACAGGTCGTAGCGGCCGCTCACCGAATACAGCTTGGTGATCTCGTGGCGCCGGGCCAACGCGCGCACCACGTCGGGTTCGTTTTGCGACTCCATCGAAATCAGCACCATGGCGCGAATGGCGTTGGGCGCGCGGGTGCTGCCCACGCCGATGGTGTAGCCGGTGATGACGCCCGCATCTTCCAGCGCCTTCAGACGCATTTGCGCCGTGCTGCGCGCGCAACCCAGCGCCTTGGCCAGGTTGACGATGGGCAGGCGCGCGTTGACCTTGAGCAGTTCGATCATGCGGTGATCCAGGGCATCCAGATTGGGGTTCAGGGTAGTTTCAGCCATAGTGTCAAAAAAGTTGTCAATGTGACTGAATTTTGACACTGAAATCAGTCAGATTGCTTGTTTGCGTTGGCGGCGTTGATTTTTAGACTCATGGCATGGCTACCAGGTCTGGGCCCGGTATGACATGCGGCGCTGTCACTTCAAGCACAGTTGCCGTCACCTTCAGGAGACTTTCATGCTGCAAACCGTTGAATTCGCCACCCCCAAAGTCTTCATGACGTATGAAGAGCTGCAAGCCTACGACCCCGAGTCCGAGTCGTGGCAAAAACAGTTTGCCCGCCGTTATACGCACCATGACCAGTTGCGCGGCGTGTTGAACCATGTGGAGGATGTGAACGACACGGTCTATAACAAGTTTGCCATTGCCGTCACGCCCTACATGGCGCAACTGATGGACCGGGACGACCCGAGCTGCCCGATCCGCATGCAGTACCTGCCGTCTTTTCACGAAGAAACCAAACCCGGCTTTGCCACCCTGCTCGACCAGCTGGGCGAAGAGGGCGACACCATCCCCGGCACCAGCATCGTGCACCGCTACCCACGCCGGGTGCTGTTTCTGGTGAGCAACACCTGCGCCACGCTGTGCCGTTTTTGCACCCGCAAACGCATGGTCAGCCAGCCCAACGGCTCGGTGCACAAAGACGAAATTGACGCGTCGATTGACTATATTGCCAACAACAAAAACATCGACGACGTGCTGCTCTCAGGCGGTGACCCGCTGACTTTTACCGACGAGCGCCTGGACGAAATTCTGGGCCAGATTCGGGCCCGCGCGCCGCATGTGCGGTTCTTGCGCATTGGTTCACGCATGGTGGTGCAAATGCCCACGCGCGTGACACCCGAGCTGTGCGCGGTGCTGGAGAAACATCGCGTGCAGATGATCAACATCCACATCAACCACCCGAAAGAAATCACGCCGTTGCTGCGCCGTCGCGTCAAGATGCTGCAAAAGGCCGGCATCATGATGGGCCTGCAAACCGTGTGCCTGAAAGGCGTGAACGACAGCGTAGAAGTGATGCGCGAGCTGTTCATGCAATCCATTGAAATGGGCGTGCGCCCTTACTACGTGTATTCCACCGACATGGTCGAAGGCGCGCACCACTTTATCGTGCCGCACCGGCGCATGCTCGAGCTGTATGAGGGCCTGCGCGGCTGGATCAGCGGCCCGGCCGTGCCGACCTTCATCGTCGATGGTCTGGGCGGTTTGGGCAAGCTGCCCATCATCCCCAGCTACGTGCGCGAAGAAGCCCGGCCTGACGGCAGCGGCACCACCGTCAAGTGCCGCAACTACGCCGGCAAAACGGTTGAGATGCCCGGCCTGGGGCAAGACTTCAGCCTGCCCAGTGTGAGCAATTGAGACTGAAACCTTGTGGGTCAGACCACTTCGCAAAGCGAACCTGCTCTGACCCCAACTAAAACCACTGACATGAAAAAGATGCAGGTCATACCAGGCGGTCAATCTCACTGTTCACCCGCTTTGGGCATGGGGTATCTGACTCCGCGGATGTCCCCCGACTTGGGGCTAGCCCCAAGTCTCCTCCTTTATTTGGCAAAACCCCAAGTCCACGCTGCGTCAGACACCCCACGCCCGCCGCTGAACTTGCACAAAGACTGAAACCTTGCGGGTCAGACCACTTCGCAAAGCGAATGTGCTCTGACCCCAACTGATGAAGGATGTTTATGAACCACGGCTCCCCCTACGGCACGCACCGCGTGCTTGAACCCGCTGGCGTGCTGCCGCAGCCGGCCTGGAAGCTCGACAACACGATGCCGCTTTGTGACAACGAGATCCTGATCGACGTGCGCGCGCTCAACATTGACTCGGCCAGCTTCACGCAGATCAAAGCGGCGTGTGACAACGATGAAGCACGCATCGCCACGCAAGTGCAAGACATCGTGGCGCAGCGCGGCAAACTGCACAACCCGGTGACGGGCTCGGGCGGTATGTTGATTGGCACGGTGGCTGAAATTGGCTCGGCATTGGCTGGCAAGATCGACCTGAAAGTGGGCGACCAGATCGCCACGCTGGTGTCGCTGTCGCTCACCCCCTTGCGCATTGACCGTATCAAAAAAATCCATTTGCATCAGGACCAGGTCGAAATCCAGGGCCAGGCGATTTTGTTTGAAACCGGCCTGTACGCCAAGCTGCCCACCGACATCGATGAAAAACTCGCGTTGGCCATACTCGACGTGGCCGGTGCGCCGGCGCAAACCGCGCGCCTGGTGCAGCCCGGCCACACCGTGGTGGTGATTGGCGGCGGTGGCAAATCCGGCACTTTGTGCGTGTATGAGGCCAAAAAACAGGCGGGCGCCAAGGGCTGCGTGATTGGCGTGTCGCCGTTTGCCAAAGACTGCCAGCGCATGACGGAGCTGGGCTGGGCCGACCACGCCTTGCAAGTCGATGCCACCGATGCGCTGGCGCTGATGGAGGCGGTCTCAAAGGTGACCGAGGGCAAGCTGGCCGACGTGGTGATCAACTGCGTGAACATTAAAAACACCGAAATGGGCAGCATTCTGGCGACCAAGCAGCACGGCAAGATTTACTTCTTCTCCATGGCCACCAGCTTCACCGCTGCGGCACTGGGTGCCGAAGGGGTCGGCAAGGACGTGGAGATGATCGTCGGCAACGGCTACGCCACCGGCCATGCCGAGGTCGCCCTGAACCTGCTGCGTGAAAGCCCCAAACTGCGCGCCCTGTTTGAGCAGCTCTATGTCTGAATTTGTCGACTTGACGCTAGGTGAACCAAAGACGGTAGCTGAAATGGGGTCAGATCCCAATTCGGGCTCATATCTTCCAACCAGTCATCAACGTAACACCGAATTGGGCTCTGACCCCATTTCTGCGGGGCAGCCCACTGGATGCCGGGTCGAGCCCGGCATGACGGGCTCAACCAGCCCCCTCTGGCAGCGCATCCAGTCCAGCGGCATCAAGACCCTGGCCGTCATGGGCATGACCAAAAACACCGGCAAAACCGTGGCGCTGAACCACTTGCTGGCGCAAGCACATGGCGCGCAGGTGGCGGTGGGCGTAACCTCGATCGGGCGTGACGGCGAAGACCGCGATGCCGTGTTTTTTGTGCCCAAGCCGCCGGTGCGCGTCTGGCCCGGCAACCTGGTGGTCACGGCGCGCTCAACCCTGCAACGCGCCAAGGTGCGCACCAAGTTGATCGATACCACCGGCATCGACAGCCCGATGGGCGAGATCGTGCTGGTGAAGGTGTTGGCGCAGGGTGACATGGAAATTGCCGGGGCTTCGCGCAGCAGTGACCAGCAGCAGGTGATTGCCCGGCTGCAGCAGTGCGGCGCGGCGCTGGTGCTGCTTGACGGGGCGCTGGGGCGCAGCCACCATGCCTCGCCCGCCGTTGCCGACGGCGTGATCCTGGCCACCGGTGCCGCCATCGGCGGCGGCATGGCGGATGTGCTGCGCAAAACGCGTGACCGGCTGGCGATTTTGGGTATTGGGCAAGCGGACGTGGCCACCCGCGCTTTGTGTCAAACGGTGTTTGACAGCGGTGGCGTGGCGCTGTGGAATGCCCAGGGTGAGTGCCTGATGCACGCCAACATCTCTACACTTAATTCGGCTGCAGCGCTTATGCAGTATGCGCAAGCTGATATTCAAACCATAGCAGTCAGCGGCGCCGTGGGGCGTGCCCTATGGCAGGCCTTGATGACGCTGGCGTCAAGCCACCCAGGATTGACGCTGGTGGTGCAAGACGGCACGCGCCTGTTTGTGGAAGCCGCCGACCTGGCCGCCCTAACCCAACTGGGTGGCCAAGTACTCGCCTACCGGGGTATCCAGATCACCGGCATCACGCTCAACCCGTTTTCACCGCATGGCGGCAGCTTCGACGCCAACGCATTTCTGCGGGCAGCGCAGCAGGCCTTACCCGGCTACACCGTCACCGACGTGATGCTGGAAGACGCGCAGACGCTAGCAGATTTGGGGTCGGATTACCGCCGAACCGACAGCGCCAGCGCTCGCAAAAATTGCATCCCCGGCGGTACTCTGACCCCAATTCTGCGAAATGAACGTTCGATAGCTGAATCGGGGTCGGATCCCAATTCGGGCTACAAAAGCAAATCCCCCCCGCAACGCAGCACCGAATTGGGCTCTGACCCCCATTCAGCGGGGCAAACCAATCACGCATCCTGAGAAAAGAAAGAACAACTATGTCACATCTCAACCTAGACCCGGCACACATCGACCGCGCCCGCGCCAGCGCCAAACGCATTGCGCGCCAGGTGGCTGACCAGATGTCGGCCTGCACCACCACCACGGTGGAGCGCGCCACGCTGCGACTATTGGGCGTGGATGGCGTGGACGAAAACGACATCCCGCTGCCCAACCGGGTGGTCAGCCACCTGCAGAGCCAAAACCTGCTCGGCTACGGCGCGGCCGCGCTGCTGGCTAGTGCCATGCAAACGCATGGCCTGAGCGCACAGCAAGTCGCACAGGCGGTGGCTGACGGCAAGTTAAGCCTGACGCTGCCCGGCGACCTGCAAGCGGCACAACAAGCCGCCAAAGCACTGGCCCAGCAAGCCTGCAAGCACATCGCGGCGCAGCGCGCCACGCGCACGGCACACATCCGACAAGCAGGCGAAGCACCCACACCGTGGCTGTATGTGATTGTGGCCACCGGCAACATTTATGAGGACGTGGTGCAGGCGCGCGCGGCGGCCGAGCAGGGCGCAGACATCATCGCCGTGATCCGCTCCACCGGCCAGAGCCTGCTGGACTACGTGCCCTATGGCGCCACCACCGAAGGCTTTGGCGGCACCTACGCCACGCAGGAAAACTTCAAACTGATGCGCGCCGCGCTGGACGAGGTGGGCCACAAGGTGGGGCGCTACATCCGCCTGACCAACTATTGCTCTGGCCTGTGCATGCCCGAAATTGCCGCCATGGGCGCGCTGGAGCGGCTCGACATGATGCTCAACGACTCGATGTACGGCATCATCTTTCGCGACATCAACATGCAGCGCACCTTCATCGACCAGTTTTTCTCGCGCATGGTCAATGCTTTTGCGGGCATCATCATCAACACCGGTGAAGACAATTACCTCACCACGGCCGATGCCGTGGAAGCGGCACACACGGTGCTGGCCTCGGACCTGATCAACGAGCAGTTTGCCGAGCTCTCGGGCTTGCAGCCCAACCAAATGGGACTGGGCCACGCGTTTGAAATCAACCCCGAGCTGGAGAACGGCTTTTTGTGGGAACTGGCGCACGCGCAGCTGATCCGCCAGGTGTTCCCCGATGCCTGCCTGAAGTACATGCCGCCCACCAAACACATGACCGGCAACATCTTCAAAGGCCAGGTGCAAGACGCGCTGTTCAACGTGGTCAGCACCGTCACGCACCAGAACATTCACCTGCTGGGCATGATGACCGAGGCCATCCACACGCCCTTTATTCAGGACCGTTTTCTGGCGATCCAGAACGTCAAGTATGTGTTTGGCACCATGAAGGATTTGCACGACGAGATCGAATTCAAGGCCGGCGGTCAGATCGAACGCCGCGCCCAGGCCGTGCTGGCCGACACCGTGGCGATGCTGGCGCAGATCGAGCAGATCGGCTTGCCCGCAGCCATTGGCAAAGGCATGTTTGCCGAGATTGCGCGCACGCCCACCGGTGGCAAGGGGTTGGACGGGGTGATCACCAAGGCGGCCGATTACTACAACCCGTTTCCTGAACTGATGCTGGGGGGTTTGGGGTCAGACAACACGTCTTCGGAGAATGATCTGTCATTGCGGACTCGATCCGCAATCCATGACTCCGAATCCACTGGATGCCAGATGTTGAAACCCCGGACCAGATCCGGGGCCGGCATGACAACAGCAGATGTGGACGCTGACTCCACGAAACCCTCAGCCAGGAAGGTGCAACATGCTTGATACCCAACACACCGAACAATGGGTGAAGCCCTACGGCGACACGCTGGGCGACGGGCGCGTGCAACTGTCGTTCACACTGCCCGTGGCGTTGGACGACCGTGCCAAAGAAGGCGCCAAACGCCTGGCCGCGCAAATGGGCTTGACCGAGCCGGCCGTGGTGCACTGCGAAGACATGGGCCAGGGTTTCAGCTTTTATGTGGTCTACGGCCAGTGCCAGCACCAGGTGGACTTGAACAGCTACGCGGTGGTCAAGCCCGACTACGAGGTGCTGGACAAGGAGGCCATCAACGCGTTGATCGACGAGAAAATGAAGCGCCGCATGGTGGTGGTGGGCGCGTGCATCGAGACCGACGCGCACACCGTGGGCATCGATGCCATCATGAACATGAAGGGCTACAACGGCCACAAGGGGCTGGAGAGCTACCACAGCCTGCGCGCCATCAACATGGGCGCACAGGTGACGTGTGAGGAGCTGGTGACTCGCGCCATCGAAGAACACGCCGACGTGATTCTGGTGTCGCAAATCGTTACGCAAAAAAACATCCACCTCGATAACCTGACCAAACTGGCCGACCTGCTGGAAGCCGAGGGCCTGCGTGACCAGGTGATCTTGATCGTCGGCGGCCCACGCATCAGCCACGAGCTGGCCAAAGAGCTGGGCTACGACGCGGGTTTTGGCACCAAGTCGTATGCGGAAGACGTGGCCTCGTTTGCGATTCACGAGTGGGGCAAGCGGCATTTGTCGTGACGGCCGGAGTCTTTGGCGTCCAACATCCACACCAGCATGGCATTGAAGTTGCTGCGTCGTGGACAGGAGGGTTTTTGGGGTCGGATTCCAATTTGACTGCGCAGCACCCGCAGGGACGGCCGAAGGCCGGGTCAATTTGGACTCTGACCCCAATAACCCGGGTTCGACATGTAGCGTTTGGAGTGGACGTCCGATGCCAGCTTGGACGGTTCGCCACGCGGAGCAACCGGCACGGGCGGTCACCTCATGCTGGAGTACCAGAAATCGGTGTCCGCCCATACCGATCGCTCCACGAGATATTGGATGTGCGAAAGTTTTTGAAGACAAAGACAGTGCAAAAGAGAAGGTCAATGAAGTATTTTGAAAAAGGACACACCATGCAAACCATCACCAACCTGATTCGCCTGCGCATCAGCGCGCACGACGCTCACTACGCCGGCAACCTTGTGGACGGCGCAAAAATGTTGAACCTGTTTGGCGATGTCGCCACCGAGCTGCTGATTCGCAGCGACGGCGACGAGGGCCTGTTTGTGGCCTACGACCAGGTCGAGTTTCTGGCCCCGGTGCACGCGGGTGATTACATCGAGGCCAGCGGGCACATCGTCTCGATGGGCAAGACCTCGCGCAAGATGGTGTTTGAAGCGCGCAAGGTGATCGTGCCCGCAGGTGTGGCAGGGCAACCCTCGGCGGCCGACGTGCTGGCGGAGCCGGTTGTGGTCTGCCGCGCCAGCGGCACCTGCGTGGTGCCGCTTTCTTGTCAAAGAATCGTACGCTAGCCCTTGTATTGATTAATCTTGTTGCTATGAATAAACTCATCATCACCGCAGCCCTGACGGGCGCTGAAGTCACGCGCGCACAACAACCGGCGCTGCCCATCACGCCCGAAGAAATTGGCATCGCCGCCGCCGAATGCGCCGCCGCCGGTGCGGCCATGGTGCACGTGCACGCACGCCTGCCCGACGGCACGCCAACGCAGGACAAGGCGGTGTACCAGCAGATCATCGCCGAGGTCAAAAAACGCAGCGACGTGATCGTGCAGGTCTCTACTGGCGGCGCGGTCGGCATGAGCGCGGCCGAGCGCCTGGCGCCGGTGACGCTCAAGCCCGAGATGGCCACGCTGTCCATGGGCTCGGTCAATTTTGGTGGCGACGTGTTCATGAACCGCCCGTCCGACATGGAAGTGTTCCTGCACGCGATGACGCAACAGGGTGTCAAACCTGAACTTGAAATCTTTGACACAGGCATGTTGACCACTGCGCTGCGCTGGCTCAAACAAGGTTTGCTGGTTGGCCCGCAGCACTTTGACTTTGTGCTGGGCATTCCCGGTGGCATGGCGGGCACGCCCGAGGCGCTGCTGTATTTGCGCGCGCAATTGCCGCCCGACGCCACCTGGACCGTGGCCGGCATTGGCGCGGCGCAACTGCCGCTGGCGACACTGGCTGTTCTGCTGGGTGGGCATGTGCGCGTGGGCTTTGAAGACAACATCTTCTACCGCAAGGGTGAGCTCGCCAGCAGCAATGCACAGTTGGTGGCGCGCGTTGCCCGGCTCAGTGCCGAGTTGGGGCGGGCACTGGCCACGCCGGCTCAAGCACGCGCCATGCTTCACATCAAATAAGGTTCCAGCCGCGCTGGAAATGGAATCAGGCGCGCATCAGCGTGCTTTTGCCAAACAGGCTTTCCACCAGATCAACCGCCAGCTCGGCGGTCTGGTTGCGCACGTCCAGCGCCGGGTTGAGCTCAACGATGTCCAGCGACGCCAGACGGCCGGTGTCGGCGACCATTTCCATGCACAACTGCGCCTCCCGGTAAGTGGGGCCGCCGCGCACCGTGGTGCCGACACCGGGGGCAATGTCGGGGTCGAGAAAATCGACATCCAGGCTCACATGCAGATGCGTGTTGGCATCCACCAGTGCCAGCGCCAGTTCCATGGTGTGGCGCATGCCCATCTCGTCGATGTAGCGCATGTCAAACACCTCGATACCCATGTCGTGCACCAGGCGCTTTTCACCGGCATCGACGCTGCGAATGCCAATCTGGCGAATGTCTTTGGGGTTCAAAGCGGGCGTATGGCCCCCGATGCCAGTCAGCTCTTGCGGCCCCTGCCCGCACAGGCACGCTACCGGCATGCCGTGGATGTTGCCGCTGGGCGTCATGGTGGCGGTGTTGAAGTCGGCGTGCGCGTCAAACCACAGCACGCGCAGTTTTTTGCGTTGCTCGCGGCAGCGTCGCGCTACCGCGCTGATGGAGCCGATGGCCAGGCAATGGTCACCACCGAGCATCACTGGCAGGCGGCCTGCGCACAGCTCGGCGTAGGTCGCGTCGTGCAGCACCTGGTTCCACTGCGCCACTTCAGGCAGATGGCGAAAGCCGTTGACCGCCGCTTGCCACGGGTTGGCCGGGCCGCTCAAGTTGCCGCAGTCTTTCACATCGGCACCGAACCGGGCAATGGCTTGCGCCAGCCCCGCCACGCGCAGCGCTTCGGGCCCCATGCGCGCACCCAGGCTACCGGCGCCGATGTCGGTCGGTACCCCAATCAGGCTGACGGCTTGTGCACTCATGCGGCCATCTTGGCTTTGCCGCGTCCGGTCGCCTCGGCCACCGGTTGCAGCTCGGGCTGCAACAACATGAACAGGTCTTTGGGGTTGACCAATTCAGGGATCAGGCTCACCGGCTGGCCCAGACCGAGTTCTTTGGCCAGCTCGCGCATCAGGCGCAAGACTGAATAGTCTTGCAGCGCAAAACCGACCGAATCAAACAACGTGATCTGCTGTGCGTCCACCCGACCTTTGGCCTGGCCGGTGAGCACTTGCCACAGCTCGGTCACGGCAAAGTCGGCGGGCAGGTGTTGAAGGTCGCCTTCGATGCGGGTTTGCGGCTCGTACTCGACAAACACGGCGCTGGCGCGCAGCACGTCGGGGTGCAGCTCGGTTTTGCCGGGGCAGTCGCCACCCACGCCGTTGATGTGCATACCGCGCTCGAGCATGTCGGGCGAGAGCACGGTGGCGTTGGTTTTGTCGGCGGTCACGGTGGTGACGATGTCGGCGCCGCGCACGGCCTCACGCACGCTTTTGCAGACGGTCAGGCGCAGTGGCGTGTGCGCCAGATTGGCCAGCAGTTTGTCGGTGGCGCGGGGGTCGGTATCGAACAGGCGCAATTCTTCAATGCCCATCAGGTAGTGAAACGCCAGCGCCTGGAATTCACTTTGCGCGCCGTTGCCAATCAACGCCATCACCTTGCTGCCCGGTCGAGCCAACGCCTTGGCGGCCACCAACGACATGGCGGCGGTGCGCAGGGCGGTGCTGAGCGTGAGTTCACTCAAAAATTCCGGGATACCGGTGGCGACGTCGGCCAGCACGCCAAAAGCCATCACGCACGGCAGTCCGATCTGCGTGTTCTTGGGATGGCCGTTGACAAATTTGAACGAATAGGTTTTGCCGTCTGAGATCGGCATCAGCTCGATCACGCCGTCTTTGGAATGGTTGGCGACGCGGGCGCATTTTTCAAAGTCGTTCCAGCGTTGGTAGTCGGCACGGATGGTGTCGGCCAACCGTTGGAATACCGTGGGCAGGCCCAGCTGGTGAATGGCCGTAGCCACATCCTGGACGCTGAAAAATTGGGTAGTCACGGGGTGCGGTAGTTGCATGATGCGGTCTCCTTGGTATGGCGACCAGTGTCGCAAAACGCGGCAACAATGTGAATCGGCAGTTTTGTATGAATTACGGCAGTTATCTATCAAAATAACATTGTTTAATGCCATTGTGACAGTCTGGTGGGCGACAACGCAGCACAAGTTGATGCCGGGCTTGCTCTATAGTGAAGCCGTCTCTTTTTTATTCCATTCCTATGCTTATCTGGCAACACCCCATCAACATCGAGATACTGAACGCCTCCAGCGCCAACACTGCGGTCAGTCACCTGGGCATTGAATTTGTCGAGGTGGGCGACGACTTTATCCGCGCGCGCGTGCCGGTGGACGAACGCACGCGCCAGCCGTTTGGCCTGTTGCACGGCGGCGTGAACGTGGTGCTGGCCGAAACGCTGAGCTCAGTCGGTGCCTACTTTTCCAGCCCGGCCGGACACCAGGCGGTGGGGCTGGACGTCAACGCCAACCATCTGCGTGGCGTCAGAAGCGGCTGGGTGACCGGTACCACACGCCCGGTGCATCTGGGCCGCACCACCCAGGTCTGGCAAATCGACATGGTCAACGACGCAGGCGAACCCACCTGTGTGTCGCGCATCACCATGGCCATTCTGGCGCCGAGGTAATTTTGTATTTTTTTGGGGTGCACCGCTAACGCTGTCACTTTGAACCCGCACGGCGGCAGTCTTTGGCGGCCGTGTTGGACCATGCGGCAAGAGCACTTCGGGTTTTCCCTGGCATCCCACTGGCTCATAATGACCTGCGACAGACCGCTGCCACGTTGCCGCAGCAAGTCTGTCCGGTTCAACTTTCTGGAGTGTCCATGTTCCCTGAATACCGCGATCTGATCACCGAACTCAAATCCAGCAACGCGCACTTTGTCAGCCTGTTCCAGCAGCACAACACGCTGGACCAGCAAGTCAAGCGCATGGTGTCGCGCACCGATCCGGCGACACCAGTAGAAATTGAAAAACTGAAAAAAGAAAAACTGCGGCTCAAGGACGAAATCTACGCGTTCCTGAAAAAAACTGCGCAAGAAAAAAACTAATCGGCCGCCCGGGCCAGGCGTTCGCTGCGCCAATAGACGTCGTCGCCTGGTGTGCCGTCGCTGCGGTGGCGGTTAAGCACGCGCGCCAGTACAAACAGCAGGTCGCTCAGACGGTTCAGGTACTGGCGCGGCGTGTCTTTGAGCGGCTCTTGCGCGCCCAGCGCTACCAGCGCGCGCTCGGCGCGGCGCGCCACCGTGCGGCACACATGCGCCAGGGCAGCGGCGCGCGTGCCCGCAGGCAGAATGAATTCTTGCAGCGTGGGCAGCGCCTTGTTGTGCGTGGCCAATGCAACGTCGAGCGCCAGCACGGCCTCGGGCTTGAGCAGCTCAAAACCGGGGATCGACAGCTCGCCGCCCAGGTTGAACAACTGGTGCTGGATTTCCACCAACAACGTGCGCACCGGGTCGGGCATGTCTTCGCACAGCAGTACGCCGATGTTGGAGTTGAGCTCGTCGACGTCGCCCATGGCGTGCACACGCAAGCTGTCTTTGGATACGCGCGTGTTGTCGCCCAGCCCGGTAGTACCGTTGTCGCCGGTGCGGGTGGAAATTTGTGTCAGTCGCTGTCCCATGCGTGGTCTCCTGTGGCTTGCCGATGATGGTTTACACCCGATTATCCGGGCTTGATAATGCGCCGATGCAACCAATGTGAATTGCCAACATGGCCAGTGGCCAGAAAGGAGCTTGGTATGTTGCACGTTCGCCCGGCCGCCGTGGCCGGCAGTTTTTACCCGCAGCAAGCCGATGCCTTGGCGCACGAGGTCCATGATTTGTTGGCGTTGGCCCGCACCCAGCACCCGGCCCAACCCAGCACAATGCCCAAGGCCGTGATCGTGCCGCACGCCGGTTACATCTATTCCGGCAGCACGGCGGCGCTGGCGTACCAGCAACTAGCCGCTGCGCGCCAGACGATTCGCCGCGTGGTGTTGCTCGGCCCGGTGCACCGGGTGCCGGTGCGCGGCCTGGCGCTGCCCGGCGTGGTCGCGTTTGACACGCCACTGGGGCGCATTGCCATCGACCAGGTGGGCGTGGCGGCCCTTGCGGGCCTGCCGCAGGTGGTGGTCAGCGCGGCGGCGCACGCACAGGAGCATTCGCTGGAGGTGCAACTACCGTTTCTGCAAAGCGTGCTGGATGACTTTACGCTGCTGCCGCTAGCGGTGGGTGACGCCACCCCGGCGCAGGTGGCGCAGGTGCTCGACGCGCTGTGGGGCGGCCCGGAAACGGTGATCGTCATCAGCTCCGACCTGTCGCACTTTTTACCCTACGCCAACGCGCTACAGGTGGACCGTGCCAGCGTCAGCGCGATGCTGGCGCTACAGCCCACGCTCAACCACCAACAGGCCTGCGGCGCTACCCCCATCAACGGCTTGCTGCTGGCGGCGCGCCAACATCATCTGCAACCGCATTTGCTGGGGCTGTGCAATTCAGGCAACACGGCGGGCGACAAGCAGCGCGTGGTCGGTTACGCCGCGTTGACCTTCACTGCGGCCGCGGCTGTCATTGCGGACGCCGAGCCGCAATCCAGGCCCCCAGGTGACGGAGGCCGGATCGAGCCCGGCATGACAACCGCGCCTTCATACGACACCGCAGGCCCTGCTGGCGGTGCAGCCCAGCCTGACCCACGTGGCACAGTGCTGCTGGTGCTGGCACGCGCGGCCATCTCCAAAGCGCTGGGCCAGCCTGCCTACGTCGACGACAGTGCCGCCTGGCTGCGCGAACCTGGCGCCACCTTTGTCACACTCACGCAAAACGGTGCTTTGCGCGGCTGCATCGGGTCGCTGCAGGCACATCGCCCGCTGCTGGATGACGTGCAGGCCAACGCCATCGCTGCGGCGCTGCACGACCCGCGCTTTGCGCCCCTGACCGCGCAAGAACTCCCGGCCACCAATGTTGAAGTCTCGCTACTGTCGCCGCTACAGCCAATCGGCTTTGCCAGCGAAGCCGACGCACTGGCGCAGTTGCGGCCCCACGTCGATGGCATCGTCTTCAGCTACCAAGGCTGGCGCAGCACCTTTTTGCCGCAGGTCTGGGAGCAGTTGCCAGACCCGCACAGCTTCATGGCACAGCTCAAACGCAAAGCCGGCCTGAGCGCCAACTTCTGGGCCCCTGGCGTGCAACTGCAGCGCTACACCGTGGCCAAATACAAAGAGGGCGGTGCTCAATGACAAATGGCACGCCAACTTCCATGGGAAAACAGCCACCCCGAAACATCACAACAGCCGTCATTGCGGGTCGTAACCCGCGATCCTGTACACCCACCGCATGGATGCCAGATCGGAGCCCGGCATGACAGGCCGATCTGCGACGTTCACACCCGCGTTGGCCTACCCGGCGCGCTACTGGCACTGGGCCGACGACGGCCGCATGCAATGCGACCTGTGCCCGCGCGACTGCTGCCTGCACGACGGCCAGCGCGGTGCCTGCTTTGTGCGTCAGCGCCAGGGCGATCAGATGATTCTGACCACCTACGGCCGCTCATCGGGGTTTTGCATCGACCCGATCGAAAAGAAGCCGCTGAACCACTTTTACCCCGGCTCCAGCGTGCTGTCGTTTGGCACCGCAGGCTGCAACCTGGCGTGCAAGTTCTGCCAGAACTGGGACATCAGCAAGTCACGCGATATGGACCGCCTGATGGACGCGGCCACACCCGACATGATTGCCGACGCTGCGGTGCGCAATGCCTGCAAGAGCGTGGCTTTCACCTACAACGACCCGGTGATCTTTGCCGAGTACGGGATGGACGTGGCCGATGCCTGCCACGCACGCGGTGTGCAAACCGTGGCCGTTACCGCTGGCTACATGCACGACGCGGCGCGGCGCGACTTCTACGCCAAAATGGACGCGGCCAATGTCGATCTGAAAGCGTTTAGCGACGACTTTTATTTCAAGCTCACCGGCTCACACCTACAGCCCGTGCTCGACACGCTGACTTACCTCAAGCGCGAAACCAGCGTGTGGCTCGAGATCACCACGCTGCTGATCCCTGGCCACAACGATTCGGACGCAGAAATCAGCGCCCTGTGCCAATGGATCTTGACCGAACTGGGGCCGGACGTCCCGCTGCACTTTTCAGCGTTTCACCCCGACCACAAGATGTCTAACGTACCCGCCACGCCGCTGGCCACGCTGGTGCGCGCGCGCGCCATGGCGCTGCAAACGGGCTTGAACTTTGTCTATACCGGCAACGTGCACAACGCAGCAGGCGACGCCACCTTTTGCCCGGCGTGCCACGCGCCGCTGATCGAGCGCGACTGGTACCTGATCAAGCGTTACCGGCTCGATGCCAGCGGATGTTGCCCGGACTGCGGCGCCGTCCTTGCCGGACGCTTTGACGCCCAATTCGGCCACTTTGGCCGCCAGCGCATCCCGGTGGCCATCGGCTCATGACAGCCAAGTTTGTTAAAGCGGTATCCAGCCAGTGCTTGCTGCTATTTCTAAACCAGTAGTTCAGAAAATGCATGATTCTTTTTGGGCACAAGCACCGAGGTCAGTCAATCTTGTCCGATTCCGGATAATCAGGCTTCATTTTGGAGCACCGCCATGAACGCACCCGTTTCCCATTTGCAACCCGAAATCCACGCACGCGCCGTGCCAAGTGCTCTGCTGGAAGCCCTCAAAGCCCGCTTTGGTGCGCAGTTTTCCGCCGCGCAAGCGGTGCGCGACCAGCATGGGCGCGACGAATCGGCCTTTACCGTGCCACCACCGCAAGCCGTGGTATTTGCCCAAAGCACGCAAGACGTGAGCGACGCCGTCAAACTGGCGGCGCGCTACAAAGTGCCGGTGATCCCGTTTGGTGTGGGCTCGTCGCTGGAAGGCCATTTGCTGGCGGTGCAAGGCGGCATCAGCCTCGACGTCAGCCGCATGAACCAGGTGCTATCCATTGACGCCGAGGACCTGACGGTGACGCTGCAACCCGGTGTGACACGCACCGCGCTCAACGCGGCAGTCAAATCCACCGGGTTGTTCTTTCCGATCGACCCTGGCGCCGACGCCTCGCTGGGCGGAATGGCCGCCACGCGCGCCAGCGGCACCAACGCCGTGCGCTACGGCACCATGCGTGAGAACGTGCTGGCGCTGGAAGTGGTCACGGCCAGCGGTGAAGTGATCCGCACTGGCACGCGCGCCAAAAAATCCGCCGCCGGGTACGACCTGACGCGCCTGCTGGTGGGCAGTGAGGGCACGCTGGGCATCATCACCCAACTTGCCGTCAAACTCTACCCGCTGCCCGAGGCAGTCATGGCCGCCACCGTCAGCTTTGACAACTTGGCCGACGCGGTGGGCACCACCATGGCCATCATCCAGATGGGCGTGCCGATTGCGCGCTGCGAGCTGCTCGACGCCACTACCGTGCGCATCGTCAACACGTATGCCAAGCTCAGTCTGCCCGAAGCGGCGCTGCTGCTGATGGAGTTTCATGGTTCACCCGCAGGCGTGCAGGAGCAGGTTGAAACCGTGCAAGCCATTGCCGCCGAGCAGCACGGTCACGCCTTTGCCTGGGCCAGCACGCCCGAAGAACGCACCCGGCTCTGGACGGCGCGGCACAACGCCTACTTTGCCGGCCTCCAGTCGCGCCCCGGGTGCAGAGCCATCACCACCGACGCCTGTGTGCCCATCAGCCGCCTGGCCGACGCAGTGCTGGCCAGCGTGGATGAAGCGCGCGCCAGCGGCATCCCGTACTTTATGGTCGGCCATGTCGGCGACGGCAACTTTCACATGGGCTATCTGATCGACCCCGACAAACCCGCAGAGCGCGACGCCGCCGAGGCGCTAAACCACCAACTGGTGGCGCGCGCGCTGGCGCTGGGCGGCACCTGCACCGGCGAGCATGGCGTGGGTCTGCACAAAATGGGCTTTCTGCTGGACGAAACCGGCGCCGGGGCGGTGGCCATGATGCGCGCCATCAAACAAGCACTCGATCCGGACAATATCCTCAACCCCGGCAAGATATTTGCTATTGAATAGCTGGCTGCTGGTGCCCGTATTGCAACGGCTATCGGTTATTTTGTTATGAAACAACAGTACATTGAATTCACCACCGACAAGCGCTTTGTGCGCCGCGTGCGCGAGCTCAAAACCATCGAGGTGATGGTGGACATGTATTGCGCCGCGCACCACGCGAGCCAGCGCGGCAACCAGGCGCGCTGCAACGACTGCGCCGACCTGCTGGCTTACGCACAACGTCGTCTGGAGCGCTGCGTGTTTGGCGACACTAAGCCCAACTGCGCCAAGTGCGTGGTGCACTGTTATAGCAAGGACATGCGAGCGCAAGTACGTGTGGTCATGCGCTGGGCCGGTCCGCGCATGCTGCTGGCGCACCCCATCCTGGGCATCCGCCACCTGATTGCCGACCACAAGCCCATTCCGGTCCTGCCAACGCGGCGCGGCCGACCCCAGCCACAAGACGAACCGTAATCGGCCACGTTTTCATGCACACCCCTGCCACCTCCACTTTGTCTGCCGACACGCTAGCCCAGTTGCAAGCCTGGACCGGCAAAGCCGAAACGCTGGACGACGTCATCACCGCCGCACCTATGCGCGGGCTGGCCGCCATGCTCGACCGCGACGACACACTGCCCACGCCGGGCACGTTCCTGCCGCCGCTTTGGCACTGGCTGTATTTTTTGCCCCAGCACCGGCAAAGCGAACTGGGCTCAGACGGCCACGCGCGCCGGGGCGGCTTCCTGCCGCCGGTGCCCTTGCCGCGCCGCATGTGGGCGGGTGGGCGACTGCACTGGCAGCCTGGCAATCCGCTGCGTGTGGGCGACACAGTTGCGCGCCACTCCCGCGTGGGGTCGGTCGTGCACAAACGCGGGCGCAGCGGCGACCTGGTCTTTGTGCGCGTCGATCACGCGGTGCACAACGCGCACGGTCTGGCGTTGACCGAAGAGCACGACATTGTTTACCGCGCTGCCGCTCTCCCTGGCGAGGCTGCACCCGCGCCACAGGTGGCCCCCAGCACGGCCGACTGGCAACGTGCGGTGGTGCCCGATGACGTGCTGCTGTTTCGCTATTCGGCGCTGACCTTTAACGGCCACCGCATCCACTACGACCGCGCGTATGTGACGACTATTGAAGGCTATCCCGGCCTGGTGGTACATGGCCCGCTGATTGCCACGCAGTTGCTCGACCTGGTGCGCTGCCACCTACCGCAGGCGTTGCTGACCGGCTTTGACTTCAAGCTGCTGCGCCCCACGTTTGACGTGCACCCCTACCGGCTCCACGCCCAGCCCACAGCCGACGGCCACAGCGTACTGGTCTGGGCCAATGACCATGAAGGTTTCTTAACCTTGCAGGGCGCCGTGGCGCTGGGCTGAGTAGCCGTTTCACACAAGTCATGCAGTCTGAACCTTTCAACATCCGATCCTACCTGGCGCAACTGCCGCTGTTTGCCGACCTGGCTGACGCTGAGCGCGAGCGCCTGGCGCTGGCGTGCGAGACGCGGCGGCTGGCGCGCGGCGACACCGTGTTTCGCGTCGGTGAGCCGTGTCTGGCTTTCCATGTGGTGGTACTTGGTCAGGTCAAGCTGTTTGTGACCAACGTTGACGGCCAGGAAAAAGTGATTGAACTGGTGGGCCCCGGCTACAGCTTTGCCGAGGCGTTGATGTTTCTGGACAAACCCTATTTTTTGAACGCCCAGACGCTGGCTGACACGCTGCTGATCAATATTCGCAAAGATATCCTGTTCCGCGAAATTGAACACGAGCCGCGCCTGGCTATGCGCATGCTGGCGGGCCTGTCGCGCCGCCTGCACGGGCTGGTGCAAGACGTGGAAAGCTACACGCTGCACAGCGGCATGCAGCGGCTCATTGGCTACCTGCTGCGCGAGGTGCAGACAGGCAACGACGACCCGGCACCCCGGGTCAATCTTCCGGTGAGCAAGGCCACGCTGGCGTCGCGCCTGTCGCTCACGCCCGAATACTTTTCGCGCGTGCTGCACGAGCTGCAGGCGCAGGGTCTGATTGCAGTACACCGGCGCGACATTGACATTCTCGACGCGAGACGTCTGGCGGCCTACGGCGCGCGATAACCTCACCCACCCGTTTGATCTGCGTCAAACAGACGCTGGGCTTATCGATTTCGTGGGTTTTTTCTTAATCTGGTTCAAGTCGTGTGCCTGGGTAAACCCCTAGACTGGCACGCATGACTCAATCAGTTGGGGTCAGAGCACGTCGCTCGCGCGGTGGGTCTGAGCCGCAAAGTTATATGAATATTTCCAGCGTCGTTGTCTATGCCCAGTCGCAGCAGTTAACTGCGGTGCAAACCGCGCTGGCCGCTCTGCCCGGGGTACAGGTGCACGCGCAAACGGCTGACGGCAAGCTGGTCGTCTGCATTGAAGCCAACGACGACCGCGATGCCGCAGCTACCTATGAAACCATCGAACGCAGCGCAGGCGTGTTATCGATGGCGCTTGTTTTTCAGCAAACCGAATCCAACCCAGATCAGGAGATCACACCATGCAAGTCACCCGTCGTGAATTGATCAAGGCCAACGCCGTCAGTGCGGCCGCCACCGTCATTGGCATCAGCGTGCCCGGCGCGCAGGCGCTGGCACAAGCCGCACCCCCCAGCATGGACGGCGTACGCTGGGACAAGGGCGTGTGCCGCTTTTGCGGCACCGGCTGCGGCGTGCTGATCGGCACCAAAGACAACAAAATTGTGGCCACGCAAGGCGACCCGGACGCGCCGGTCAACAAGGGCTTGAACTGCATCAAGGGCTACTTCCTGTCCAAGATCATGTACGGCAAAGACCGGCTGACGCAGCCGCTGTTGCGCATGAAAGACGGCAAGTTCGACAAAAACGGCGAGTTTGCCCACATCAGCTGGGACCAGGCTTTTGACATCATGGCCGAAAAAACCAAGGCCGCGCTCAAGGCCAATGGCCCCCGCTCTGTGGGCATGTTCGGCTCGGGTCAGTGGACCGTGTGGGAAGGCTACGCCGCCGCCAAACTGATGAAGGCGGGCTTTCGCTCCAACAACATCGACCCCAACGCGCGCCACTGCATGGCCTCGGCGGTCGCGGGTTTTATGCGCACCTTTGGCATTGACGAGCCGATGGGCTGCTACGACGACTTCGAGCACGCCGATGCCTTTGTGCTGTGGGGCAGCAACATGGCCGAGATGCACCCAATTTTGTGGAGCCGCATCACCGACAGGCGCCTGACGGCCAAGCACGTCAAGCTCAACGTGCTATCAACTTTTAACCACCGCTCGTGCGAGCTGGCCGACCACACGCTTATCTTCAAGCCGCAGTCGGACCTGGCCATTCTGAACTACATCTGCAACTACATCATCCAGAGCGGCGCGGTGAACGAGGCGTTTGTCAAAGCGCACGTGAATTTTCGCAAAGGCGTGACCGACATTGGCTACGGCCTGCGCCCGAACCATCCGCTGGAGGCCAAGGCCACGCAAAACGGCTACCCCGGCGCGGACGGAAAGCCCAAGGGCAACCCGGGTGCGTCCAGCCCCATCACATTTGATGAATTCAAAGCGTTTGTGGCCGAATACACGCTGGACAAGGCGCATGAAATCTCTGGCGTGCCAAAGGATCAGCTGGAGGCCTTGGCCAAAACCTATGCCGACCCCAAGACCAAGGTGGTGTCTTGCTGGACGATGGGCTTCAACCAGCACAGCCGCGGCAGCTGGGTCAACAACATGATCTACAACGTGCACCTGCTGGTGGGCAAGATTTCCGAACCCGGCAACGGCCCGTTTTCGCTCACCGGCCAGCCCAGCGCCTGCGGCACGGCGCGCGAAGTGGGTACCTTTGCCCACCGCCTGCCGGCCGACCTGGTGGTCACCAACCCGGCCCACCGCGCCACTGCAGAAAAGCTCTGGAAGCTGCCCGCAGGCACCATCCCCGACTGGGTGGGTCTGCACGCCGTGGCGCAAAGCCGCGCATTGAAAGACGGCAAGCTCAACTTTTACTGGACCACCACCACCAACAACATGCAGGCCGGGCCCAACATCAACGGCGAAATCTGGCCGGGGTTTCGCAACCCCGCCAACTTTGTCGTGGTGTCCGACGCTTACCCCACCGTCACCGCCATGGCCGCAGATTTGATTTTGCCCTCAGCCATGTGGAGCGAGAAAGAAGGCGCGTTTGGCAACGCCGAGCGGCGCACGCAGTTCTGGCGGCAACAGGTGCGCGCACCCGGCCAGGCCAAGAGCGATCTGTGGCAATACATCGAGTTTTCCAAGCGCTTCAAGGTCGAAGAAGTGTGGCCGGCCGACCTGCTGGCCAAGGCTCCTGAGCTCAAAGGCAAGACCTTGTACGACGTGCTCTATGCCAACGGCCAGGTCAACAAGTTCCCGGTGGCTGAGATTCAAAAGGGCTTTGACAACGACGAGTCCAAAGAACTCGGCTACTACCTGCAAAAAGGGCTGTTTGAAGAATACGCCAGCTTTGGCCGTGGCCACGGTCATGACCTGGCCGCGTTTGAGAGCTACCACCACGCGCGCGGCCTGCGCTGGCCGGTGGTGGACCAAAAAGAAACGCTGTGGCGCTTCCGCGAAGGTTACGACCCCTATGTCAAAAAAGGCGAAGACATCCGTTTTTACGGCAAACCCGACGGCCGGGCCGTTATCTTTGCCCTGCCGTGGCAACCGGCCGCCGAACAGCCTGATGCCGAATACGACTTGTGGCTCTCGACCGGGCGGGTGCTGGAGCACTGGCACACCGGCAGCATGACGCGCCGCGTGCCCGAGCTGTACCGTGCCATGCCCGATGCCTGGGTGTACATGAACGCGGACGATGCCAAAAAGCGTGGCTTGCAGCGCGGCGACAACGTCAAGATCATCAGCCGCCGGGGCGAGGTCACGACCAAGGTGGAAACCCGTGGCCGCAACAAGATGCCGCCGGGGGTGGTGTTCATGCCGTTCTTTGACGAGCACCGGCTGGTGAACAAGCTCACGCTGGACGCCACTTGCCCAATCTCGAAAGAGACCGACTTCAAGAAGTGCGCTTGCAAGATCGTCAAGGCTTGAGGTTTGGGTGGATGACGTGGACTGCTGTATGACTACTCTTGGGTTGACGGTGACCCGCTTTACGCACGGGTATCTGGCGTGTCGCGCGTGTGGTCATGTCGGCAACGGTTTAACCCGCGGCGCACGCGGGGTGTTCAACTCCGCGGATGTCCCCCGGCTTGGGGTTCCCCCAAGCCTCCTCCTTGATTCCGCTACGTCAAACACCCCACGCACGCCGCTAGACGTTGTTGGTACGCCCTTTATCGCGTTGACGTTAGCTGAATGGGGGTCAGATCCCAATTCGGGCTCAGGTCTTCAAACCAGCCAACAACGCAGCACCGAATTGGGCTCTGACCCCCATTCTGCGGTTTGTACAGATGATCTGTATTTCCTGCTGTTGCCCTTCATTGAGCCTGCACACCATGTCCCGCCCCACTGATCGCCGTGAGTTTTTGCTCGACACCGCCAAAATGGCCTGCGGTGTGGGCGCGCTTGGGCTGGGGCTGGCGGCGTACAGCTCGCACAGCAAGGCGTTGCCCGCCGGGGCCATTCGGCCGCCGGGGGCGGGCACTGAGGACGACTTTCAAAGCGCCTGCATCCGCTGCGGCTTGTGCGTTCGCGACTGCCCCTATGACATCTTGAAGCTGGCCACGCCAGACCAGCACGTGGCCACCGGCACGCCGTTTTTTGTCGCGCGCGCCAAACCGTGCGAGATGTGCGAAGACATCCCCTGCGTCAAAGCCTGCCCGACTGGCGCGCTGGACCACCAGTTGACCGATATCAAAAAGGCCAAGATGGGCTTGGCGGTGCTGGTGGATCATGAAACCTGCCTGAACTTTCTGGGCTTGCGCTGCGACGTGTGTTACCGCGTCTGCCCGGTCATTGACAAGGCCATCACGCTCGACTTGCAACACAACGAGCGCACCGGCCGCCACACGCTGTTTTTACCCACCGTGCATTCCGACGCCTGCACCGGCTGCGGCAAGTGCGAAGCCTCGTGCGTGCTGGAGGTGGCGGCCATCAAGGTGTACCCGATCAAGCTGGCCAAGGGTGAACTGGGCAGCCACTACCGGCTGGGCTGGGAAGAAAAACGCAAGGCCGGTGGCAAGTCGCTGGTGCAAGACCGCAAACTGTGGGACTTGCCCGACCGCTTGCCCGAGGGCGTGCAACTGCCCGGCCACTTTGACCCTGGCAGCCAGTTGCCTACGCCAGCGTCTGCACCCGTGCCCGTGGCGGCGCAGGGCACGGCAGCCAGTGGCGGCATTCCAGATGGGCTGGCCACCTTACCGGGTATGCCAGCACCGATGTCCCAGGATGCACCACGATGAGCAGCACCAGACTCCCGCTGGCCGCAGAAGCCATTACTGAAAAAGGCTGGTGGCTTGCACACCGCTTTTTGGTGCTGCGGCGCTTGTCGCAACTCAGCATTTTGCTCTTGTTTTTGATAGGGCCGTGGTTCGGTTGGTGGCTTGTCAAGGGCAACCTGAACTACAGCATCACCCTCAACACAGTGCCGCTGGCCGACCCGCTGGTGTTGCTGCAAAGCCTGCTGACGCGCCATGTGCCCGAGCGCAACGCGCTGATTGGCGCGGCGCTGGTGCTGGTGTTTTACGCGCTAGTGGGCGGGCGCGCTTATTGCGGCTGGGTCTGCCCGGTGAACCTGGTGACCGATGCCGCGGCAGCCTTGCGCCGGCGTTGGGACATTCGCGGTGGGGCTGATTTTTCAGGCAACACACGGTTCTGGATGCTGGGGCTGATCTTGCTGCTGGCCGCCACCACCGGCGGCATCGTGTGGGAGCTGGTCAGCCCGGTGTCGATGCTGCCGCGCGGCTTGATGTTTGGCATGGGCGCGGGCTGGCTACTGATACTGGGCATCTTTTTGTTTGACCTGTTTGTGATGCAACACGGCTGGTGCTCGCACCTGTGCCCGGTGGGGGCCTTTTACAGCCTGCTGGGCAAACTCAGCCTGACGCGCGTCACCGCTGTCAAGCGCGCCGCCTGCAACGACTGCCTGGACTGCTTTACCGTGTGCCCCGTGCACCACGTCATCAAGCTGCCGCTCAAGGGCGAGCAAAAGGGTGCGGGATCGATGATTGTGTCGGGTGACTGTAGCAACTGCGGCCGCTGCATCGACGTCTGTTCCAAAGACGTGTTTACCTTTACCACCCGGCTGACCGGTGCTGCCGCCACCCCGGTCACAGCCACCAAGCTGCCATGATTTCATTTGAACTTTTACCTGTGGAGACCTGATCATGAAAAAGTCCCTCAAACTCAGCCTGATCGCTGCCTTGGCCCTCACCGTGGTGGCCTGTGCCAGCACGTCCACGTCGCTCGGCACCCTGCGCGATACCAGCGTGGATGCGCCCGATGCCGCCCCGGCTGACAAGGTGTATGCAGGCAAGCAGCCCGGCAAATTTGCGTTGATCGAGCGCACCTTTGTCGGCCAGCCACCGCTGATTCCGCACACGGTGGAAAACTTTGACATCACCCCCAAAGAAAACGCCTGTCTGGACTGCCATATCGACAGCGAATTCAAAGGCAAGAAGATGCCGTCACTGGGCAAAAGCCACTTGGTCAAGGGTGCTGATGCCAACGCCGCACCGCAGCTGAACATGCTGCGCTGGCAGTGCGACAGTTGCCATGTGCCACAAGTGGATGCACAGCCGCTGGTGGGTAACGACTTCAAAACCAACTGACACATCCGATGAAGACACTGGCGCGCAACGTACAACCGCTGTTGTCAGCGCTGCCGCTCTTTAGCGCTCTGTCGCCCGAGGAGCGCGAACGCATTGCTCTAGGCTGTCAGCCCAGGCAACTGGAACGCTGTGAGGTGCTGTTTCGCACCGGCGATGCCTGCGATGCGTTTTATGTGGTGGTGAGCGGTCAAATCCGACTGTTTGTGGCGTCGGCCAATGGGCAGGGAAAAGTCATTGAAATCATCGGGCCCGGCCGCAGCTTTGCCGAGGCGATTGTTTTTTTGGGGCAGGCGCACATCGTCAACGCGCAAGCGCTCGCCGACACCTTGCTGGTGTGTGTATCCAAGCAGGCGCTACTGGCAGAGGTTGAACACGACGCGCGTTTTGCGCTGCGTATGCTGGCGGGTATTTCGCGCCGCTTGCACGGGCTGATTCAGGACGTGGAAAGTTATGCCCTGCACAGCGGCATGCAGCGCCTGATTGGTTACCTGCTGCGCGACGTGGCGTGCGCAGGCAGCGACGACCTGACTGCACCCATGTGTCTGACGGTCAGCCTGCCCGCCAGCAAGGCCACCATTGCGTCACGCCTGTCACTAACGCCCGAGTATTTTTCACATGTGCTGCACGAGCTGGAGGCCAAAGGCCTGATCCAGATCGACAAGCGCGACATCCGCATTCTTGATGTGCAGCAATTGGCACAATTTGGTTCGCATTGATTCGCGTTTGGCAGCAACTATTCGTTGCTTTTTTTAAGCTGCCTTAAGGCCACAGTGCGCGGGCTTTTCTACAGTTGGCTGCATCAACTTCAGGAGAGCGCTATGCGATTGAATCGACGGCCGACGCGGGTGTTGCAAACACTGGCTGGGCTTATCACCTTGACACTGGCAGGCACCGTCTGGTCTGCCAACGCGGCCCCGGCCAAAACGGCGGCCGACGCGGCCATGGGCCAGAAATGCATCAGCTGCCACGGCCCGGCAGACGAGCCCGGCATTTATGTCGAGTGGAAAAACAGCGCCCACGCCGCCAACAACGTCGATTGCTACGACTGCCACAAGGTGGCCGAGGGCAACAAGGCCGGCTTCCGGCACAACGGTGCCCTGATCCAGGTGATTCCCACCCCCAAGACCTGCGCCACCTGCCACGCCACCGAAGTGGCGCAGCAACAGCGCTCGCACCACGCCAAGGCCGGCAACATTCTGGCCTCCGTCGATAACCTGCTGGGTGAAGTCATCGGTGGCCCGGCCGCAGTGAACGCCGGTTGCAAACAATGCCACGGCAGCACGGTCGAGCTCGACGCCAACAACCGTCCGACGGCGCAAACCTGGCCCAACACCGGCATTGGCCGCAAGAATGTTGACGGCACGCTGGGGTCTTGTTCGGCCTGCCACGCGCGCCACAGTTTCTCGTCAGCGCAGGCGCGCACCCCTGACACCTGCGGCAAGTGCCACATGGGGCCGGATCATCCGCAAATCGAGATTTACAACGAATCCAAGCACGGCATTCTGTACCGCGCCAATGTGGACAAGATGAACCTCAACTCCAAGAGCTGGGTGGCCGGTGTGGACTACACCGCCGCACCGACCTGCGCCACCTGCCACATGGGTGCCACCAAAGACCAGAAGGGCACGCACGACGTGGGTGAACGCATCTCGTGGACGCTGCGCCCGGCCATTTCTGCCAAGCTCAACATGATTCGTCTGGCCAATGGCGACGAGTTTGACCAGCCCGCAGGCGCTGCGCTGCCCAAGGTGGGCGACGCCGTCAAGGGTTCCACCGTGACCGAAATCCTGACCTGGGAACAACGCCGCAACAGGATGAAAAATGTCTGCGCCACCTGCCACACCGGCAACACCATCGACGGCCATTACAAGCAGTTTGACGACGTGGTCGATCTGTACAACGACAAGTATGCCAAGCCGATTGCCGCCATCATGAAAGAGCTCGAAGACAAGGGTTACCTGACGCACCAGCCGATGGATGCCAAGATCAAGTGGACCTGGTTTGAGATCTGGCACCACGAAGGCCGCCGCGCGCGTCACGGCGCCTCGATGAACGGCCCCGACTACACCTGGTGGCACGGCATCTATGAAGTGAGCCAACACACGTACTTCAAGTGGATCCCTGAGCTGAAAGAAGTGGTCAAGGCCAAGGACGGCAACGAAAAATTTGCCGAAGAAATGCTCGCGAAGTACTTCAAGCCGATCGCCGGTCACGACTGGTTCTTCAACGGCATGGGCAAGGATCAGATCGAGAAAGTGCGCAAGGGCTACGAGGAGCGCTACGGCAAGGGCAGCCTGAAGTAAACAGCGCTTTGCACCCAAGCAAGAACGGCTCTTTGCTCCGGCACAGGGCCGTTTTTTGACGTGAAGGAACGCCACCAGCGCTGAAAATTTCTCTGTCATTGCGAACGCAGTGAAGCAATCCATGGCTTCTGAATACATGGATTGCTGCGGCCTGCGGCCTCGCAATGACGACACTCTTTCATCATCCGGGGTGGCCGTCTGGGCCATGCCAATTAACAGGAAAAAACACCATGAGTTCAACACTGCAACGAAACCTGCTGCTCGCCAGCGCGGCTGTGCTTAGCGCTTTTGCGCTGTGGTCGGCGCAAGCGGCCATGCGCGTGGATATGCTCGCGCAAGGCGACCAGCAATGGGCCGCCGGGCAACTTGAGCAGGCGCAGGTCACGTTTGAACGCGCCGTGCGGTCCGAGCCCAACTCGCTCAAGGCGCACATGAAGCTGGCCGGGCTGCACCTGTCACGGCAAGACTTCAAGGCCAGTATTCCTGTTTACCAAAAGGCCATCGGCCTGGATGCCAACAACGACAAGGCCTGGCTGGGCATCGCCTTTGCCTACCTGCACACCGGGCAGGACGCATTGGCCGGGGCCGCGTTTGACTCCGCCATCCGCATCAACCCCGCCAACCGCGACAAACTGGCACCGGTGCTGGAGAAGTTGCAGGCGCGCTAGCCGACAATAGCGGGCATGATGTCGCCCGCCTCCCTCTGGTTTCGCCTGGTCCCAGCGTACGCGCTGGGCTATTTTTTGTCGTACGCGCTGCGCAGCGTCATCGCGGTGATTGCGCCCGAGCTGATGCGCGAGCTGGACATGACAGCGGCCGGCCTGCCTGATGGCCAGCTTCAAGGCGTTCACCCAATGGTCCCCAGCCGAACAATTGCAACAGCTAAAAATTAGTACGCTTTAACATATTGATTTTTAAGGATATTTAAGGTGGTTGGTAAAGTCTGGTGAACCTTGCAGGGTGCCGTGGCACCGGGATGAAGCCGCATTGGGCGAGGTCGGTGGTGCACACTTGCGGCGCAACGGAGCTTATTGACTTAACGTAAGCGATACGCAGATAATGCCCTACGCAGCTGACCTTTTTGCCGTTGTAATGGCACTTGGCGTTCTGGCCATCGTCGAAGCGGCCAACACAAGTTAAAACAAACTGAGTCCGTTCATGTTTGAACCCTTCCCCTGGACCCCCCAGCTCGAAACGGGAATCTCCAAAATTGACGCTCAGCACCGCACCCTGGTAGGACTGATCAATGCGCTGGCACGCCAACGTGTCACCGGGGGCAGCGCACCTGACCTGGCGGGCGTTCTGACCCAACTGACCAGCTACGCCGACTACCACTTTCGCACCGAAGAATCCCTCTGGAAAGAAGCTTTGGCAGACGACCCTTGGGTGCAAGAGCATGTAAACACACACCGGAGTTTCCTGTCGGAGGTCACCCGACTGACGCAAGTGCCCGAGCAAACACTTGACGCGGTGGATCGGCTGTTGACTTTTTTAACCACCTGGCTGGTGGATCACATTCTGGGCGACGACAAGCGCCTGGCGTTGGCGGTGCTGGGCGTGCAGGAGGGTCTGTCGCCCCAGGCGGCGTGCTTGCGCGCCCAGCACCAGATGTCTGACGCCAGCGCCGTGCTGGTGCGCGCCGTAATGGCCATGTACGAAACCGCTTCGAAGCAGGCGATGGCACTGCTGCACGAACAGCATCAAACCCGCCAGGCCCAAGCCGCGCTACAGGCCAGTGACGACCGCTGGCGTGCCTTGATGGAGGGCGCGGGCGGCGCCAGCTCGCCGCTGGAGCGAACGCTGCATGCCATCATCGACCACCTGCCCGCTGGTTTGGTGGCGGCCGACACGGTGAGCCGTCGTTTCATTTTTGCCAACCCGTGGTTCTGCCAGATGCTGGGCTATACCCTGCCCGAGTTGTTGTCGATGTCGTCCAATGACATTCACCCGATTGAAGCGTTGCCGCAGGTTGACGCAGACTTTGAGCATCTGCAAACGGATTCAACGAGTGCGTCGTTATCGCTTCCCGTGCGCCGCAAGGACGGCAGCACTTTTATAGCCAGCATTGAGCGGGTACCGTTTGCCTTGGGCGGGCAGGCCTGCATCATGGCGGTTTTCAACGACATCACGCAGCGCCACCAGGCTGAGCAAGCGCTGGAGCAGGAGCGCTTGCGCCTGAAAAATGCGGTCGATGCGGCGCAGGCGGCCACCTGGGAATGGGACATCGTCAACGACCAAATCGACCTGCTCGACGGTGCCGCCCAGATGCTGGGGTATGAACCGGACCAACTGCACCAAATCAGCGGTGATCGCTATATTTCTTGGATTCACCCCCATGACCGTGCTGCGCAAGCTGACGCCATGAGCGCGCACCTGCGTGATCAAGCGCCACGGTTTGTCGTTGAACTGCGGCTACGTCATCACAAGGGTCAATGGGTCTGGCTGCGCTGTCTGGGCTGCGTCGTGCAGCGCGGCAGCGATGGCCGCGCCACCCGTGTGGCCGGGATTGCGGTGGACATCACCGAACAGAAAGCGCATCAGGCGCAGCTTGAATTTGCGACCCACCACGACGCACTGACGGGGCTGCCCAACCGGCGTGACTTTGTGGAGCGTCTGGCCAGTGCCATGGCGCACGTCAAGGCTTCACAGCACATTGCAATCGCTTATTTCGATCTGGATGGCTTTGCCGTCATCAACCAGGTCGACGGCGAGGCTGTGGGCAGTGCATTGATTCTGGCAATCAGCCAAAGGTTGGCGCAAGCCACCCGCCAGCAGCAATTTCTGGCGCATATTGGTGGTGACGAATTTGCCTACCTGTTTGTCGGTCTCGACGCGCCAACCGACTCCGCCCCTGAAGTTCAACGCTTGCTGGGTGTTATTGCGCAGCCGCTGCAAGTGGCGCAACGCATGTTCACCATTACCGCCAGCGTTGGCGTCACGTTGTTTCCACAACATCAACCGATCGATGCCGAGCAGCTGCTGCGCCAGGCAGACCATGCCATGTACGCGGCCAAGCAGGCAGGCAAAAACCGCTACATTCAATTTGACCCCACCAGTGACGAAAACACCCGCTCGAGACTTTTCCAACTGGACGAGGTTCGGCAAGCGCTCAATCGACGCGAGTTTGTGCTGTTTTACCAACCGAAAGTGCATTTAGCCAATGGGCGGGTGAGTGGGTTTGAGGCGTTGATACGCTGGCAGCATCCGCAGCGCGGGTTGGTACCACCCGGCGAATTCATCCCGCTGCTGGCATCTACATCCCTGGCCATCGAAGTGGGTGACTGGGTGATCGAAAATGCGCTTGCGCAACTGGCACGCTGGAACGCCCAGGGTTTGGTGACCAAAGTCAGCGTCAATATCGACGCGCAGCAGTTACTTGACCCCGGCTTTGTGGCACGCTTGCTACGTCAACTGGCGGCACAGCCCAGCGTGAAAGCGCAGCAGTTTCAAATAGAGGTTCTGGAAACTGGTGCCTTGGGCAATATGGCACACGCCTCGGGCGTGATCCGCGAGTTGCAAAAGGCCGACATCGAATGCGCGCTCGATGACTTTGGCACGGGCTATTCGTCGCTGACCTTCCTGAAACAGCTGGCCGCGCACACGATCAAGATCGATCAAAGTTTTGTGCGCGGCATGCTTGACGACGTGGAGCATGCCGCCATTGTCAACAGCATCTTGTCCCTGGCACGCAACTTTGACCGCCGCGCGCTGGCCGAGGGTATTGAAACCGAGGCGCATGGTCGTGCATTGATTGAATTTGGCTGCGAATATGGTCAGGGCTACGTGATTGCCCGCCCCATGCCCGCTGCCGACGTACCTGGGTGGCTGGCACAGTGGCAGGTACCGCTGTCGTGGGCCAACAGCATGCTGGCACCCCCGCGTGACATTCCCATCTTGCTGGCCAAGGTGGAACACCGCGCCTGGATGCGGGAATTGCGCGCCTACCTGGCTGACCCGTTGCTGCCCGCGCCGGTCAACGACCCTCTGCAATGCCGTTTTGGCAAATGGCTGCAACGTAGCGGCACCACCAAGCGATTTCAGCGCAACCCCCTGTTTGGCAGTTTGCAAAACATCCATGAAGAGTTGCACCAGCAGGCTGCGCCCCTGTTGGCCCGCAGGCGTGCGCAGGCGCACGCCGACCTGAGTGCTGATCTGGCGATGCTGGATGCGCTCAGCCACAGTATGCTCAATCAGTTGCGCACCATGCGCTTGTCCGCTGCGAAAACCGGTTGGACCAGCTCGGATTTTGGGGAGTTGTAACACTTTGCGGGACAGATCAAAGCGCACGAAGTAAGCGTGACTGGTGTCCCCAACTGATTTAACCGTGGGAGCCACACCAGCGCATGAACCTGAGGCAAAATTGGTTAGAAAATCACCTATGACTCTGCCAGGTACCCATGAATATCACCACGTTGCACAGCACCGAACTGCCTGGCATGCTGACTGATTCAGCGCTGTTTCAGGGGGTGGACTTCACCTTGATCGCCAGTGAGCTGGGCCAGAGCCACCCCTTTGATGTTGAGGCCGGACACGTCTTGCTGGATCCCGACCGCGTCAATCATGACATCTACGTTATTTTGGATGGTGAATTACTGGTCTGCCTGGAGCCCTTGATGCCGCAGCCACTGGTGCGGCTTCGGGTCGGCGACTGCGTTGGTGAGTTGTCGATCATTGACGCCAGGGTGCCATCGGCCTATGTGGTGGCGGCCGTCAAGACCCGCCTGCTGACCATTGCCAAGCCGGTGCTTTGGCAAATGCTGGCTAATCAGCCGGTAATGGCCTTGAACCTGCTGCATGTGCTGTCGCAGCGCATCCGCGAAAACAACGTGGTTTTGTTGAGCAGCATCGAATTGCAACGCGCTTACCGCAGCAAGGCTGAGTCCGATGGTCTGACCGGCCTGCACAACCGGAGCTGGTTTCAGGAGGTCTTTCCCAAGCAGCTTGAACTGTGCGAGCGCACTGGGCAACAAGCTTGCCTGCTCATGCTCGACATTGATCACTTTAAGCGGGTCAATGACGACTACGGGCACCTTAGTGGAGACCAGGCCCTGCGCCATATCGCCAGCGTGCTGCGGTCAAACTTGCGCTCCACCGATCTGTGCGCACGCTACGGCGGCGAAGAAATTGTCGTTTTGATGCCGGGCTCCGATTTATTGCAAGCCCAGCCGGTGGCCGAGCGTTTGCGCCAGGGCGTTGCTAACGCGCCGCTGGTGCTGGCCGATGGCCGTGCGCTTGAGCTCAAGGTCTCTGGTGGGTTGGCACAGTGGCAACCCGGCACCACACTCGATGACCTGGTGCGCTCGGCCGATCAAGCACTGTATGAAGCCAAGAGCAGCGGTCGTAACCGGATCATGACCAGCTTGCTGATCAAGGATTTGCGCGCCAGCCAAGCCTGACCTGCGCACACATTGACCGTCCCATCTCCAAGACCGCCCAGTCCGCTCACCCTGTGGCACCCGGCACCAGGGCTCCAGGAGACATTTTGGGCTGTAGATAGGCAAAGAACTGGCGGTCAGCGCCCAGCATGTGATTGGCGACAACGTCCCGCGCCAAGAATTGAAACAGCTCACCAACCGACAGTGTGTCGGCGTCAAAGTGCTTGACCAGGGCCACGGCCTTGTCAACCAGCGCGCGGTGAATGGTGGCGTGCGCGGCAAAACCGGGGTAACCGGCGGCGCGAATAATGCCCTCTTCGTCCTTGAAATGCTGCACCACATGCGCGACCAGGGCGTTGACCAGCGTAGCCACTTCAGCTTTCGGACGCGCCGACAACACCGCTGCAAGCAATTGGTTGGCGTCAGCGAACAGGCCACGGTGCTGTTCATCTATCACCGGGTGGCCGCACTCGTAAGCGGCATGCCAGGACAAGTGCAGCAGACCAGCCGTCATGGCTTGGGCCCGGTCGTCGGACCCGGTTGGCTCGGGCGCAACTTGAACCTGATTGCGACCCCCCTCTTTGGCGCGGTACAGCGCAGCATCGGCGCGTTTGAGCCAGTCTTGCCAGGTCTCGCTTGCCAGGCACTCGGCCACCCCCAAACTGATCGTGACTTGCCCAACTAGGGCAAACGACGTATTGGCAACACTGGCCCGCAGCCGCTCGGCCAGCAGGGTGACGGTGGCCAGCGTTGTGTTCGGGCACAGCACGACAAATTCTTCGCCGCCCCAGCGCGTGAGCGTGTCGATAGCGCGCAGATTTGACTGCAACACCTTGGTCAACGTTACCAGTACTTGATCGCCCACCAGGTGACCGTGCAGATCATTGATTTTTTTGAAAAAATCAATATCCAGCATCACCATGCTCAAGGGATGGTCATAGCGTTTGAGACGGTCCATCTCGTTGGCGATGGTTTCTTCCAGTCGGCGCCGGTTCCAGGCACCGGTTAGCTGGTCGGTGCTGGCTTGCTTGGACAGCTCGGCCAGGGTCTGTTGCAGCTTTTGATTGGTGCGCTGCAACTGTTCAAGCGACTGTTGCAGTTTGTCGATGTTGCCCATACGTGCAGTGTCAAGCATTGCCGCGCCGATGAAGCGCAGTTGACCGTCGCGAGCAAGCAGCGGAAACTTGAACCACAGGCACTTGAGCGGTCGCCCAGCAACCCGGCAGTCAAGCTGGTCGCTACTGCAAACAGTGCCATCCATGAGCTGAGCGTCCGACTGTGCCAACTGTGCCGCTGCCGCAGCCGGGAACAGTTCGGCGTCGGTCAAACCGATGAATTGCTCGTAAGTCTTGTCAAAACAGCCCAGCACAGCCTGATTAGCCAGTTGATAGCGGCCGTCGGTGGTTTTGATGGCCATGCCAGCATCCAGCATGTGCGGCAGCAGCAGCGCGATCAGCCCGGATATCTGGATTGCATGGTCTTTGGCAAAACGTAAGATCAGGTCGTTTTCGTTCATATCTGTAGCCTTTTGGGTCAGATGTGCGCTGACCCCAACTGTTTAAATTCTATGGAGCTCTTGCAAGTCGCCGATGGTATCACAGGCGCGGTAGCTGACGCAACGCTGGCAAACTGCTGTCCGGCATTGGTTGGGCAATGCCGCAACCCTGCGCCAAATCCGGCTTAGGGTTTTACGCCGGACAGTCGACAATGGCGGTCATGAATACGCCCGCCTCTTTATGGTTTCGCCTGGTTCCAGCCTACGCACTGGGCTATTTTTTGTCGTACGCGCTGCGCAGCGTCAACGCGGTGATTGCGCCCGAACTGATGCGCGATCTGAACATGACCGCAGCCGGCCTGGGGCTGCTGACCTCCAGCTATTTTTTGGCGTTTGGCCTGTTTCAGTTGCCGCTGGGTCTGCTGCTGGACCGCTTTGGCCCGCGCCGGGTTGAAGCCGCGCTGCTGCTGGTGGCCGCTGCCGGTTGTGCGCTGTTTGGCGTGGGCGAATCCACCACCACGCTGGCGCTGGCGCGCGCACTGATCGGGCTGGGCGTGTCGGCCTGTTTGATGGCGAGCTTCAAGGCGTTTACCCAATGGTTCCCGGCCGAGCAACTGCCGTCACTCACCGCCACCATCATGGTCGCCGGAGGCTTGGGGGCGCTGTCGGCCAGCGTGCCGGTGGAAGCGGCGCTGCCCCTGTTGGGCTGGCGCGGCTTGTTCTTTTTGAGTGCAGCTCTGCTGGTGGCCACAGCGGCCTACCTGATGACAGTGCCTGACAAAGCAGTTGGCACGCAGCGCGAGTCGATCACGCAACAAATGGCCGCACTGCGGCACATCTTTGCCGACCGGCGCTTCTGGCGTTTTGCGCCACAAGGCTGTCTGGCCGTGGGCGGTTTCATGGCCATTCAAGGCTTGTGGGCGGTGCCGTGGTTGATGCAGGTGAACGGGCTGGACCGAAGCGACGCCGCCAATGTATTGTTCGGGCTGGCAGTGGCGATGCTGGCAGGCTTTTTGTTTGTGGCGACCTGTTCGCTCTGGCTGGCCCGGCGTGGCATCTCGCCGATGCTGTTACTCAGCGCGGGCATGGCCTTGGCACTGGTAGCCGAGCTGGCCATCATCGTCAACCTTGCGGCCCCGATGTGGCTGTGGCCGCTGCTGGGCGTCTCGTTCAGCCTGAGCAACATTGCGTATTCACAGATCAGTGCGGCGTTTCCGGTGGCGCTTTCCGGGCGGGTGAACACGGCGCTGAATTTGCTGGTATTTTTGGGTGCATTTGGGCTGCAATGGGGCATTGGCGCGGCAGTTGACTTGGGTGTCGGCATGGGTCTGGCGCGCTCCGATGCGTTCAAGCTGACCTTTGCGTTGCTGCTGGCGGTGCAGGCCGTGGCCTATGTCTGGTTTCTGATTCCGGTTAAATTGGAGCCTCGCACCCACTCTGGTGGGCATTGAACCATCCTCTTTTTTTCGCCATGGATTCATCTACTGAACCTTTCGCACCTGCGCTGCCATTGACCGGCCTGCGCGTGGTTGAATTTACCCACATGGTGATGGGCCCCACCTGCGGCATGGTGCTGGCCGACATGGGCGCCGAGGTGATCAAGGTGGAGCCGATCGAGGGCGACCGCACGCGCCATCTGCTGGGCGCGGGCGCGGGCTTTTTCCCCATGTTCAATCGCAACAAGAAAAGCATTGCCATTGATTTGCACAAGCCACAGGGCGCAGAGGTTGCGCGCAAGCTTGCGCTGAGTGCCGACGTGGTGCTGGAAAACTTCAAGCCCGACACCATGGCCAAGTATGGGCTGGACTACGCCAACCTGTCAGCACAAAACCGACGCCTTATTTACGTCAGCCACAAAGGTTTTCTGCCCGGGCCGTATGAGCACCGCACCGCGCTGGACGAGGTGGTGCAGATGATGGGTGGCCTGGCCTACATGACCGGCCGCCCCGGCGACCCGCTGCGTGCGGGCACCAGCGTCAACGACATCATGGGCGGCATGTTTGGTGCCATTGGGGCTTTAGGCGCGTTGATTCAGCGCGGCATCACCGGGCGTGGGCAAGAAGTGCAAAGCGCGCTGTTTGAGAACAACGTGTTTCTGGTGGGCCAACACATGCTGCAGTACGCCATCACCGGTCAGCCCGCTGCGCCCATGCCTGCGCGCATCTCACCGTGGGCGGTCTATGACGTGTTCACCGTGAAAGACGGCGAGCAGATTTTTATCTCGGCGGTGAGCGACGCGCAGTGGGCCACCTTTTGCGACGTGTTCGGATTTGCTGATTTGAAGTCGCAAGCGCGCTACGCCAGCAACAACGACCGCGTGCGCGAACGCCCCACGCTGATGCCGATTCTGCGCGAGCGCTTGGCGCACTACAGCGCCGCGAAGTTGACCGCGCTGATGCAAGCCAACAAGCTGCCGTATGCACCGATCCGCAAACCCGAAGAACTGTTTGACGACGAACACCTGCTGGCCACCGGCGGTCTGGCCGACATAACGCTACCCGACGGTGAGCGCGCGGGGCAAACCACCAAGGCCACGCTGTTCCCCTTTACGCTGGGCGGCCAGCGCCTGGGCGTACGGCTGAACCCACCCAGACTGGGTGAGCACACGGATGAGTTGCTGCACGGGTTGGGGCTGGGCGTGGAAGAGGTCAACGCGCTGCGGCAGAGCCAAGTGGTTTACCAAAGCACGCCCCAGCGGCCCACAGCATAGAGGGAAGTCGTCTCGTTTGATTGAACTGCGCTCACCTGCGCATGTCAGCGACGCGTGTTGACAACAGCTACACAGTCAACCACCATGACCACGCCTGTTTCCTCAATTTTCAAGGACAAACTCATGCGTGACGCCGCCATCAATCTGCGCGCCAGACCCGTGCAGCGTGATCTGATTGACCACGCCGCCAAGGTGCTCGGAAAAAACCGGTCTGACTTCATGCTGGACGCTGATTGCGACAAAGCCCGCAGCGTATTGCTTGACCAGGCCAAAGCTTTTTATGAACACTATGGCTTTCAGGTTTCACCAGTGCACCCGTTGACTTTGCTGCTGCGACTGCAACAAAGTTGAGCATTGTTTGGGTCGCTGGCGCTTGCAGGCGCAACGGGTACAGACGCTCACCACCGCCGATATGCCGCAGTACCGCTGAAGACCCCAATCACGCCGCCATCCGTGACAAATTTGTCAATTGCTGACGCGCGCATGACACTTTTGCGCGATCAAATCCGCCAAGAAGGGGGAAGAACTGACGTTTTTAAGTTGATTAACCGTCTAAAACGGTGTTTTTAGACATGGCACAAATTCTGCTTTTAGGTACTGCGTTTCGTTTTTTTTCTTAACTTCAGGAGTTTTTTATGCAACGTTCCAGTCAAAAGGGTTTTACCCTGATCGAATTGATGATTGTGGTTGCCATTATCGGCATCCTGGCCGCCGTGGCTCTGCCGGCATACCAGACTTACACCAAGAAAGCCAAATTCAGTGAAGTGGTGATGGCAACACAGGCTGTCAAGACAGCGGTTGAGCTGTGTTTACAAGAGAACGCTGGCACTTTGGCCGCTTGCACAACAGGGTCTGGTGGGGTTCCTGCTGACACTGCAGCGAGTGGCAAGTACGTGGCCAGTGTGGCAACTGCAAATAGCGTGATTACCGCAACTGGCAATGCGCAAGTTGATAGCAAAGACTACATCCTTACGCCTTCCTACTCAGCCACAACCGGTGTTTCATGGACTGCTTCTGGTTCATGCCTTGCTGCAAATTTGTGTAAATAATCAGTATCAATTTGAAACACGAAAGCCCCTCAACGAGGGGCTTTTTTTATGTGGAAAATAAAGTTGATTTATTTTGGAGACTATCTTGTTCAAACGTAGTCATACAACTGTACTCATATTGATTCCCTTGACAGGAATAATAAGTTATATTTATGGACACTTCTTGGATAATGCAATTATTTTTGATGATTTACCATTTTTTATGGTAGATAATAATGGCCATCAACCAGTGTCAAATTATCATTTCAGTGTATTGGAATTGCGTTCTCTTCCGTATGCCACACTGGCGTGGACAAAAGAATTTTTTGGATTGGCAATGGTCAATTTCAGAATCACTAATTTGATACTACATCTGACAAGCGTAGTCACGTTGTATTTGTTTGCTTTATGCATATTTGCAGAAATACTTAAAAAAACAGATCATAGCAAAAATATTAACCCACAACTGGCAGCTTTTTTTGCAGCCTTGCTATTTGGTCTTCATCCTGTGTCAACCTATGCTGTAGGATACTTGGTACAGCGCACCACGGTGATGGCTACTTTATTTAGTCTGTTGGCTATGCTTAGTTATGCAAAGGGTAGCATTCAAGGTAAATTATTTTTAATATGGCTTGCATTACCATTTTATTATTTTGCGGTTTTTTCAAAAGAACATGCCATTATGTTGCCAGCAGTTTTGGTGACTTTGACAATTCTTTTGCATGAAGACTGGCCAAACCAGTTAAAACAGCGTTGGAAACTTTTTTTGGCATTGGCTTTCATAGCAGTGGTGGTTATCCTGATCAAGCGGAATGTTCTTGGTTCAGCCTATGAAATTTATGCTGATGACATGCTGTCAGATCACAACATTGCCTATCCATTGAGTGTTTTGACTCAGACTTGGCTCTATTTCAAGTATCTTTTTTTATGGATAGCACCCCATCCGCTATGGATGTCCATTGATATGCGTGAGCCCTTTGCGTCAAGTTTATTGTCACCCTACCTGTTTGCTAGTGTCTTGTTTGTCGCCTGGGGCTGTATTGCCTTATGGCTTTTACTGCGTCGAAGTATCGCCGCCTTGATAGGTTTTGCCATGTTGTACCCCTGGTTAATGTTCATGACAGAATTATCGTCTGTTCGGATTCAGGAGGTTTTTGTACTTTACCGCAGTTACTTATGGGCACCCGGTCTGTTTTGTTTAATCCCTGTTATTTTTTTGCGTGTTGAAAAAAATACAGCCTCGCTAATTTTGTCGCTTATTGCAATCGCTTTGGTGCCTATTTCCATGGATCGATTGGTAACTCTGTCACATCCGGTCTTGCTTTGGGATGATGCAGCGCGACTCTTGGCTGGAAGGACGACGCTACCCGGGGCTAATAGAATTTATTACAACCGTGGCACAGAATTGCTGAAAATTGACAGTAATGATAAAGCCATTGAGGACTTCAAGATGGCAATTAAAATTACTGATAATATTGCAAATGTGCATGGGAACTTGGGTGTCGCTTACTTTAAACAGCAAGACTGGAAGAACGCTGCCTCATCATTTAGTCGTGCTATTCAGATTAATTATGATAGTGGCAACGGTGTCAATCCGAGACATATTTATGGTCGTGCACAAGCATATGAAGCCATGGGGTTTTTGGATCGGGCAAGAGCCGATTACTTGGTAAGTTGCGATCTGGTAAAACGAGGTTGTGAGAAATTGGAAAAACTATAAGGGGCTTTCATTCGTCGCATACTTCACCTAAGGGGATAAAGAGGGGATAAAGAGGGAAAAACATGGGGTCAGAAAACATGGGGTCAGGTCTTGTATTGAGACGTCCGAAAAGCGTAAGTCGCTCTTCTATTCATAGCTTAATCCCTTTAACCGGACCCTGAAATTTACGCCGCCCGCGCTAACCGACTGATCGGCGCGTAACGATGCTGCCGGAGCAAATGTTGCAAGGTAAGACCTGACCCTGTTACTTCTCAAGTTGCCTTCGACGGTCTCCACAACGATGTGAAAGTGGTTGTCCATCAGGCAGTAGGCGTGGCACACCCAGTTGAAGCGCCGACAGACATCACCCAGCAGAGCGAGCCACTGCTGGCGGTCTGCATCGTCAAGTTAGATGGCCTCGCTCCGGTCACCGCGCGAGGTAACGTGGAACAAGCCGCCAGGGACTTCAATGCGTAGGGGTCGCGACATGGGGCGATGGTAGTGTCGAAAATGTATTAATACAAGACCTGACCCCATTGACGCAGACGCCATGAAATAGCTGGACGCCATCCATCGAATTGACAAAACTAAAATTCGTTTTTACTATTGTCAAATGTACCAACAACGCCAACTCGCACCTACGTTACGTCGCGCCCTTGCCGGATTTGCGGCCATCCTGGTGACGGGACCTCGGCAGTCCGGCAAAACGACCTTTCTACGACATGAGGCCGGCGACCAGGTTGACTACATCAGCTTTGACGATCCTCTCGAACGAGATTTCGCCACGGTTGATCCCGCCGGATTTTTAGGCCGATTCACCGATCGCCCAGTGATTCTTGATGAGATCCAGTATGTGCCCGCGCTGCCGTCACATCTGAAGATGCGTATCGACCATGAGCCTGGCCGATGCGGCCGCTGGCTGCTGACCGGATCACAACAGTTTGGGCTGATGCGTGATGTCAGCGAATCACTCGCTGGGCGGATTGCGATTCTCGAATTGCCACCCTTCTCGCAAGCAGAGTTTGTCCGATCTGATCTGGAAGATGTGTTGTGGAATGGCGCTTACCCCATTCCGGCCATGCATCCGGAGCGGCGCGACATCTGGCTGCGAAGCTATGTTTCCACCTACATCGAGCGTGACGTGCGGCAAATTCGCAATATCCCGGACCTGAGGGTATTCAATCAATTCCTCAACCTGGCGGCGGCTCGCCATAGTCAGGAATTTCATCCTGCTGACCTGTCGCGTGAGCTGGGCATCACGCAGCCAACGGTGAAGTCCTGGGGGGGCGTGCTGGAGGCGTCTTATATTGCCTATTTCCTGCCGCCCTGGTTTCGCAACTATGGCAAACGGGTGGTGAAAACGCCAAAGTTCTATTTCTACGATGCGGCGCTGGTCAGCTTGCTGACGCGTCAGCCGGATTGCGCTTCGGCACTCGCTGGCCCGATGGGTGGTCCGCTTCTGGAAGGCTGGGTCGTCACTGAAGCGGTGAAGGCCTTCATGTCGCTGGGGCGCAAACCTGACCTGTATTTCTGGCGCTCCCACGATGGGCTCGAAGTGGATTTGCTCATCGTGATTGATGGCAAACTGCAACTGGTGGAAATCAAGTTGACCGCGACCCCCGGCGCAGGCCATGTTGAACCGATGAATCGGTTTATTGCGGCGGCTGGTGACGAGGCGCACCGGCAAGGGATGATTGTTTGCAGAACGAAAACCGAGCGGGCGTTGCCAAATGGTCATATGGCAATACCATGGCAATCATTCCCAGATTGGCTACTCAAACGATTAGGGGCCCTGAAAACAACCAACCCATTGGTGGATTGAAGAACGCTCAAGCTTGCGCAAAAGAGACCTGGGTGCTTGCGGTGATTTAAAAAAGGTAGGCTGGGCTGGTTTCACTTGGGTTTGGGAAAATGTTGCGGAAGCAGATTTTTCATGCCCCTTACGCCAACGCATGGTCGATGCGGTTGCGCGCCTGATCAGGAAAACGTGGGGCGGGCTTGAAAACCTTGATGTCAGCGCAGCACGCGCCACACGCGCCAGCCCAGCAGCAAGGCCAAAATGACGGCGTACAGCGCCACCTCCGCCAGATCGTTCTTGGCCGCCCGCATCCAGAAAAAATGTAACACGGCCAAACCCGCGACCGCATAAACGCTGCGATGCAGCCGCCTCCAGTTGTGCCCACCCAGCCAGCGCACCGCGCGGTCCCATGAGGTCAACGCCAGCGCCAGTAGCAGCAGCCAGGCAGAAAACCCGACCAGAATGAACGGACGCTTGCCGATGTCCTTGGCCATGTCGGTGGGCTCCAGCCCCATGTCGAACCAGCCGTAGCACAGCGCGTGCAGCGTCGCGTAGAAAAAAACAAACAGGCCCACCATGCGGCGCAATCGCGCCAGTTCCGGCCAGGCCGCAGTGATGCGCAGCGGCGTCAACGCCAGCACCAAGCACAACAGGCGCAGTGTCCAGTCGCCACTGGCGCGCACCAGCGCTTGTGCCGGGTTGGCGCCCAAGAGATCATTGAAGGCGGCATACACCAGCCATGCCAGCGGAAGGAGCAACGTCACAAACCACAAGGGCTTGATCGCCAGGCGCTGCCAGCGCCAGACGGCAGATGCCTGCGTAGCCATGGTGCACCAGATTTAGAAAAACTTTTGCAAATCCATACCGGCGTAAAGCTGCCCCACCTGCGCCTCATAGCCGTTGAACATCAGGGTTTTGCGCTTTTTTGCAAACAGTCCGTCTTCGCCGATGCGCCGCTCGGTGGCCTGGCTCCAGCGCGGGTGATCCACATTGGGATTGACGTTGGAATAAAACCCATATTCAAGCGCTGCGGCCTTGTTCCAAGCGGTCTGCGGCTGCTTGTCAGTAAAACGGATGCGCACCAGGCTCTTGCTGCTTTTAAAGCCATACTTCCACGGCACCACCAAGCGCAGCGGCGCACCATTCTGGTTCGGCAACACCGCGCCGTACATGCCAAAGGCGAGCAACGTCAGCGGATGCAGCGCTTCGTCCAGCCGCAGGCCTTCCACATAGGGCCAATCCAGCACGCGCGAGCGCACACCGGGCATCGTTACCGGGTCGGCCAGCGTGACAAATTCGACATACTTGGCGCTGCCCAGCGGCTGCACGCGCCCAATCAGTTGCGACAGCGAATAACCCACCCACGGAATCACCATCGACCAGCCCTCTACACAACGCAAGCGGTAAATGCGCTCTTCCAGCGCGCTGAATTTCAGCAAATCTTCCACCGCAAAGCGGCCGGGCTTGGCCACCAGGCCATCGACCTCCACCGTCCAGGGGTGGGTTTTGAGCGCGCCAGCGTTGCGCGCCGGGTCGGCCTTGTCGGTACCGAATTCATAGAAATTGTTGTAGCTGGTGGCGTCTTTCACATCGGTCGGTTTGTCCATGCTCAAAGCACCCGGCACGTTGGAACGCACCAAGCCGCTCAAACGCCTGGCGCCAGCCGGTGCCGCAGATTGTGCAAATGCCACGCGATCAGTCCAACCCGCCAGCGCCGCAGCGCCCGCTAGGCCCGTCATGGCGCGCATCAGGTCGCGACGCGCACGATAGACCGGCTCTGGGGTGATCTCGCTGGGGCTGGTGTGGATGAATCCGCTGGTCGAAGAGTGAATCAGCATATGCAAGTCCTTCGAAAAGAAATAACAGGTTGTAAAGTGCGCGTGCCCCCCCAGCCAAGAGCCGCAACGCGTGCAGAGGAAATCTCATCCATCATGAGGGGGCCTTGGCAAGGAACTGTCTTTTGTCGGTTGAGCATAGACGTTCTTACAGAATTTTGCGTGCGGCTCGGCAATATCCCGCGCAGCGGCGCAGAAATGACATGGGCGGGGTGCTCAACACACCCCGCCCATCAGAATCCATGCAGGACAGATCCAAGGATCTGCCTTTTTGCCTTAATTAACGCAGCCCGGCAATGTAATCAGCCACGGCACGAATTTCACGGTCGTTGAGTTTGGCCGCCACTTGCGTCATCTGCACGCTGTTTTTACGCACACCGTCACGGAACGCCGTCAACTGCGCTATGGCATAGTCGGCGTGTTGACCGCTCAAGCGCGGATACTGCGCCGGAATGCCCGCACCGTTGGGGCTGTGGCAGCCCGCGCACGCCGGAATCTGACGGTCTGCAATGCCGCCGCGGTAAATTTTTTCGCCCAGCAACACCAGGTCTTTGTCCTTGGCCGCACCGGGGGCAGCCTTTTTGCTGCTGACCCAATAGGCAATATTGACCATATCGGCGTCGCTCAGCGGTGCGGCCATGCCGTTCATGACCGCGTTTTCACGCTTGCCGGCCTTGAACTCGATGAGCTGCTTGATGATGTACTGCGGATGCTGTTGCGCCAACTTGGGGTTGACCGGAATCACCGAATTACCTTCTGGCCCGTGGCAAGCGATGCACACAGCGCCAAAACTGGCTTCGCCTTTGGCTAGATCAGGTTTCACGGCCGCAGCAACAGCTTGCTGCGCGCCTACGCCCAAGACAGTTGCCGATAGGGCTGCAGCGATGATCATCGAGGGGAAAATCTTCATGGTCTGTAAGGTCTTACCGAGGTTGCAAAACTGACGGATTCTACAATGCATCACTTATCAGACACTTACTTCATGACCATCACCCCAGACGCCGCCAGCACCTCAGCCACCCCACCCGCCACGCCGGTCACGCCTGTCGTTGCGCTGGGTTGGCTGCACACCGCTCGGTTCCTTACAACGGCACCTCAGCTACAGTTTTTGCCCCCATTGGAGGTACCAGAAATCGCTTTTGTCGGGCGTTCCAACGCCGGCAAATCCACCTGCATCAACACCCTGACGCAGCAAAAGCAACTGGCCTTTGCCTCCAAAAAGCCGGGACGCACGCAACACATCAACTTGTTCGCTCTTGGCAAGCAGGGCGCAACAGACGCCGTGCTTGCCGATTTACCGGGCTACGGTTACGCGGCGGTGCCGCTGCAAGACAAGCTGCGCTGGCAGCAGGTCATGGCCAACTACCTGGTGACGCGCCCCAACCTACAGGCGGTGGTACTGATGTGCGACCCGCGCCATGGTCTGACCGAGCTCGACGAGATTTTGCTCAACGTGCTGCGCCCCCGCGTGGAACAAGGCCTGAAGTTTTTGGTAATTCTGACCAAGGCCGACAAGCTCACTCGCGCCGAGCAAAGCAAGGCGCTAGCTGTCATGAAACTTAACGCAGGGGGTGGCGAGGTGCGCCTGTTTTCAGCCACCAAACGCACCGGTCTTGAGGATGTGGCCACGCTGCTGTGGGACTGGGCGCATGGCCGATCTGCTATATCTAATTAATTAGATGGGGTCAGAGCACGTCGCTACGCGAGTGGTCTGACCCCAGTTATCACAGTTTTCAGGTTTCCTCATACACCGCGGGCTGGCCTGCCGGGCGATCCTTGAAGCGTTTATGCACCCAGTAATACTGCTCCGGCATGGCATCAATATAGGTTTGCAGGCAGGCGTTCATGCGCGCCGTATCGGCTAGCGGATCAGCTGTCGGAAAATCCGCCCAGGCGGGCAGCACTTGCACCGTGTAGCCTGAATCGGTCATGCGGGTAATCACCGGCACCACTTTGGCGCGGCCCAGTCGGGCAAAGCGTGACAGGCTGGGCACGGTAGCTGCCGACACGCCGTAAAACGGTACAAATACCGATTCGTGCGGACCAAAATTCATGTCGGGCAACAGGTACAGCGCATCGCCCGCTCGCAAGCCAGCAACGATCTGTTTGACACCGGCCAGACGACCAAACAGCTCGGGCGCCCCAAAACGCTGTCGGCCACGCAAAATCCAGGCGTCCATCACCGGGTTGGACTGGTCGGTATAGATGGTCGTGAAGTGCCGTGCCAGTTGCTGTGTCAGAGCCGTCCAGCCAGCGTCGAGACCGACAAAATGCGGCGCAAAAATGACCACCGAACCGCTGCCTTCCAGCTCATGGACCGCTCCAGCCAGCACCAACCGCTGGCGCACCAGCTTGGGTGCGCCATGCCACAACCAGCCCCGGTCAAGCCAAGCCTGGGCAAAACGAACAAACACGCGCCGCGTCAGTGCGGTACGCTGCACCTGCGTCAGCGCCGGGAAACACAAACTCAAGTTGGTCTGTACCACGCGCCGACGTGACCCCACCAGTGCGTACAAAAACCAGCCCAGCAGGGCACCCAGCGCACGCCCCCAGCGCAGCGGCAGATAGCTCAAGGCGCGCATCAGCAGCAAACTGATCTGACTCAGCATCGCGGGTCTGCCAAAAGGGTGCGGTACGGCATCAACTTAGCTTTCACGCGGCTGCTTGTAGCGCGCATAACCCCACAAGTACTGCCCGGGGCACTGGCGCACCAGGGTTTCCATGGCCTGGTTGATGTCTGCCACGGCGCTGGGCAGATCAGCCGACAACGGGTTGGGCAACGGCACCACATGCACGCAATAGCCGCGCCCCCAAGACAGTCGTTCACCCCAGGCCAGCAACACCGCAGCACCAGTCTGCTGCACCAGCCGTACCGACAGCGTCATGGTGTAGGCGTCACGGCCAAAAAACGGCGCCCACAGGCCCATGCCCAGCGGCGGCACCTGGTCGGGCAATAAGCCGACCGACTCACCCTGCTTGAGCGCCTTGATCATCTGCTTGACGCCAGACAGCGTGGTTGGCGCACTGGTCAGGCCCGGGCGCTGGCGCGCTGGCCCGACCAGTGCACGCAACCAGGCTTTGCGCGACGGTCGGTACAGCACGGTCATCGGCGCCTGTGCCCCAAAGCGCTGGGCATAGGCCTGCGCGGTGATTTCAAAGCACCCCAGATGTGGCGTCAGAAATAGCACCCCCCGCCGTGACAGGAGCGCCGACTGCACGTGTTCGACGCCGTCCCACAGCACCGGCACCGGTCGTCCCAACCACAGGCGCGGCAGCTCGGCCACCAACTGGCCGCTGGCCCCCACGGCCGACAACCAGCTTGGCGCCGCCAGCCCGGCCTGGCGCGCCTGGGCCAACAAGCGCTGACGGTAATCCGCAGACAGTACAAACGTCAGCCAGCCCCCCAGCCAACCCAGCGCGTGCAACACGCCCAGCGGCAGACCAGACAACAGCTTGAACAGGGTGATCATGAGGTGAGATAAACTACGCGTGTCGCTGAGTTACGGAACTACTTGCAGGGCGACGCGTATTGTGGCAGCCAACCCGGTCGCCATTGTGCCTTGTCAATTTGAATGACACATCTGCTAAAGCGTTCGCTGAAAGCTCCCTTAAAGCCAAAGCAACGCAAACCGGTTGTTTAACTTTTACAGGAGCTTTTTTACCATGGCGAACGACTTTCTTTTTACCTCTGAATCGGTCTCTGAAGGCCACCCCGACAAGGTGGCGGACCAGATCAGTGACGCCATTCTGGATGCCATCTTCACGCAAGATCCGCGCAGCCGTGTGGCCGCCGAAACGCTGTGCAACACCGGTCTGGTGGTGCTGGCCGGTGAAATCACCACGCAAGCCAATGTGGACTACATCCAGGTGGCACGCAATACGCTTAAACGCATCGGCTACGACAACACCGACTACGGCATCGACTACAAAGGCTGTGCCGTGCTGGTGGCCTACGACAAGCAAAGCAACGACATCGCTCAGGGCGTGGATCATGCGTCGGACGACCACCTCAATACCGGTGCCGGCGACCAGGGCCTGATGTTTGGCTACGCCTGCGACGAAACGCCGGATTTGATGCCCGCGCCCATTTACTACGCGCACCGGCTGGTGGAACGCCAGGCGCAACTGCGCAAAGACGGCCGCTTGCCGTTTTTGCGCCCGGATGCCAAAAGCCAGGTCACGCTGCGCTATGTCGATGGCAAGCCGCACAGCATCGATACCGTGGTTTTGAGCAGCCAGCACAGCCCCGAGATGAGCCTGGGCGAGCGCATGACCGACGCGTTTTATGAGGCCGTGCGTGAAGAAATCATCAAGCCCGTGCTGCCCAAAGCGTGGCTCACCAAAGACACCAAATACCTGATCAACCCCACCGGCCGCTTTGTGGTGGGTGGTCCGCAAGGCGACTGCGGCCTGACCGGGCGCAAGATCATTGTCGATACCTACGGCGGTGCCTGCCCGCACGGCGGTGGTGCCTTCAGCGGCAAAGACCCGAGCAAGGTGGACCGCTCGGCTGCCTACGCCACGCGCTACGTGGCCAAGAACGTGGTCGCCGCCGGGCTGGCGCGCCAGTGCCAGGTGCAAGTGGCGTACGCGATTGGCGTGGCCAAACCGATGAACGTGACGGTCTATACCGAAGGCACCGGCGTCATTCCTGACGACCAAATTGCCAAACTGGTGCAAGAGCACTTTGACCTGCGCCCCAAGGGCATCATCCAGATGCTTGATTTGCTGCGCCCGATCTACGAAAAGACGGCAGCCTACGGCCACTTTGGCCGCGACGAGCCCGAGTTCACCTGGGAACGTACCGACCGCGCCGCAGCGCTGCGCGCGGCAGCCGGGCTGTAAGCTCGGCGCAGCAAGACGACCTGGCGGCATCTTCTGGATACTCCCAAGGCCGGACAATGAGAACCCATGAAACTGCAAACACAACGCTGGATTGACCGCTGGGTGGGCCAGGCGTTGTGCGCTGGGGTGTCGCTGTGGGCACGCTTTTTTGCCCCCAAGGTTCAAGACAAAATACCTCGCCAACCTAGGCATATCCTGGTGATACTGCTATCAGAAATGGGCAGTGTCGTGCTGGCTGGCCCGATGTTTGCCACCCTGCGCCAACGCTTTCCAGCGGCCACCGTCCATGTGCTGCAGCTGAAAAAAAACCAGGAGGTGGCGCGCCTTTTGGGGCTGGCCCGGCCAGAGCATTTGCACGCGCTGGACGACAGCGCAGGCCTGGGGCTGCTGGCCGACATCTGGCGCGTGTGCCGCACCTTGCGTGCGCTGCCGTTGGACGTGGTGATCGACTGCGAGCTGTTTTCGCGCATCAGCAGCCTGCTGGGCTACCTGAGCGGCGCACCACTGCGCGTGGGCTTTACCCCGCACACGCAAGAGGGCCTGTACCGCGGCAGTTACATCAACCGCGCCATTCCGTACAACCCGTACCAGCACATCACGCTGCAATTTTTGTCCTTGGTGGATGCGCTGGACGACGCCTCCATGCCGCGCAACAAGGCCGCACCCGTTCGCGCCCTGCCCGCCAAAACCGGTTTGAGGGTTGACTTTGACGCGGCAGAGTTGCACGCCTATCAGCAAAAGATGGTCAGCGATCACCCGGCGCTTGCCGGGCGCAAAGTGGCGTTGCTGTACGCCGGTGGCGGCCTGTTGCCGGTGCGCGCCTGGCCAGCCGAACACTACGCAGCGCTGGCGCGTGGCCTGTGCCAGGCCGGCCATGCAGTCGGACTGATCGGCCTGCGCGACGACGCGGCGCTGGCGCAAAGCCTGCGCACACAGGTGGCCAGCGAGCAATGCATAGACCTGACCGGCTACACGCGCAGCATCCGCGAGCTGCTGATGCTGTTTCATGCCTGCCACCTGCTGGTCACCAACGACGGCGGGCCGGGCCACTTTGCCAGCCTGACGCCGATTCGTTCGCTGGTCTTTTTTGGTCCTGAAACCGGCCGCCTGTACGGCCCGCTGGGGCCGCGCGCCAGCGTGTTTGAGTCGGGCGCCGCGTGTTCACCGTGCTTGTCGGCATACAACCACCGCAACACCTTTTGCGACGGCGACAACCAATGCCTGCAACGCATCGCCCCCGGCCCGGTGCTGGCTCAGGCGTTGGCCTGCTTGCAGACGCCTCTCGCCAACGCCTGCGCATGAGCCTTTTGTACCGGGTGCAACGCGCCACGCTGTGGGGCCTGGGGCTGCTCGAGCGCTACCGGTTTATCAAATTCGGCATCGTCGGCGCCAGCGGCGTGGTGGTGAATTTGGCCGTGCTGTATCTGGGTCATGAATACCTGTTCAGCGCGCTGGAAACCGGCCCCAAAAAGCCCTATTTTTCACTGGCGCTGGCCATCACGCTGGCCACGCTGAACAACTTTAGCTGGAACCGGCTCTGGACCTGGGCGGACCGGGTGCGTGCGCTGGAGGCTGGCGAACCCCAACCCATCAGCCTGCGCTTGTTGGGCGTCGAATTTGGCCAGTACGTCACAGCCACCGCGTTTGGTAGCGGGCTGCAATATGTATTGACCCTGTTGCTGACGGGCATCATGGACTACCGCGCCGCCAACATACTGGCGATCGTGGCGGCCAGCGTCAGCAACTACCTGGCCAACGACCACTGGACCTTCAAACGGCACACGCCCCCATAGACCATGGCCCAAGCGTCTTTGCCCTCAAGCACGCAAAAGTCGGCAGCGACCTGGCCCTGGTGGTTGCTGTGCCTGCTCGCTGTTGGCGTGTATCTGTTGGGGCTGGACGGCCAATACGCGCCCACCAACGGGGATGAGCTGGTCTATACCCATATTGCCCGCCTGACCGCCGCCAGCGGCCAGTGGTTGCCACTGGTGTCTGAACTGGACCACATGCGCAACACCAAACCACCGCTGCTGTTCTGGCAGGCCATGGTGGCCGGTGGCTGGGGTAGCAACTGGAGCATGGCCGCGCTGCGCGCGCCCAGCGTGCTCTACACGCTGCTCACCGCCGCTGCCGTCGGCCTGATTTTGCGCCGTGGCACGCGCGACATACGAACTGCGCTGCTGGGCGCGTGTTTGTTTTTGGCGTTTTTTTGCACTTTCAGGTTTGGGCGCACCTACCTGACCAGCGCGCCAGAAACCTTCTGGCTCGGGCTGCCCATGCTGATGTTGCTGTGGCGCTTTGCCAAACCTACCGAGGTTTCAGACGCGAGCCAGCGTCAGGCCACCAGCACTGGCACCACCCACCCCTTGAGATCGCACAGGCCCGGCTGGGGCACGCACATCGGCTGGGGTTTGGCCATCGGCCTGGGGCTGGCGTACAAGTCATTCGCACTGGTCGCGCCAGTGGCAGCCACGCTGTGGTGCGCGCAGTTGGCGCCGCTACCAGAGCTGCGTTGGCGCGACGTGTTGCGCATCAGCTTTCAAGTGGGCTTAACTACGGTAGTCGCGCTGGGCCTGTTTGGTCTGTGGTTTGTGCTCGACCCCGACCCGGCAGCGGTGTGGCAAGAGTTTGTGGTGGGCGAAAACGCGGGCAAGCTGAACAACAGCGTGGGCTACTGGCGCACGGCTTTGGCCGGGGGGGGCTTTAGCATCTGGGCGCTGGCGCTGGGCTACGTGCAAAACGCCGGGTTGCTGGCGTTTGTGGTGCTGGGGTTGATGCTGGCGGGCGCGCGCGCCGCCTGGCAACGCTGGCGCTACACCACGCAGCACGCCCCACAGCACGCGCCGCTGCCTGCGTACCAAAAGCTGCTGCTGATCTGGCTGGGCGTGTGGCTGCTGGTGTTCATGCTGCCCAGCCAGCGCTCCGCGCGCTACCTGATACCGGTCATGCCGGCGCTGGCGATGCTGATGGCGCTGTATTGGCAACGCATTGCGCGCGGCTGGTTTGTGCCGTCGCTGCTGCTGTGTGGCGTGTTCATGGCCGTGCTGGCCCGAATTGCGTGGGCCGAGAACGACCTGGCCATGAGTTCAGTGGTCCAATTTGCGCTCACCCAAGGTGCGGCTGGGGTGGGGCTGGCGCTGGTGATCGCAGGACTGGTGCGCGCCGTCTGGACGCGCGCCTGCACGCTGGCTGCCACCTTGGCCGTGTTTGCCATTTTTGGCCTGGCCACCGCACCGCTGAACGGCAGTGCAGGCCATTACCCCACTGAGACGCTGGCGCGCGTACAGCATCAAACCATTGCGGTGCCCAGCAGTTTTAACGGCCAGTTTGAGCGCTTTGAGTTTGTGCTGCCTGGCAACCGCCTGGCACCCTACGACGGCGACGCGCGCGCATTCTTACCGGTTGCCGAGAACGCCGCCGAGCTGCAACGCCTGCTGGCCACGCACGACGCGGTGGTGTGGTTACAAACCCGTGCCGAAGGCAACCAGCCGCTGTGCCTGCCCGAATGCACCGTGCTGGCCCAGCGCTGGGAAGTGAAAGGCCGCCACCAAAGTGGTGAGATCACGCTGACCAACCTGTGGTACCCACAGCGCTGGCTGTTTCGGCGCGAATGGCTCATCAGCCGTTAGCTGCCATGAATGCAAGCCAAAGCCCCGGATGATGAAAGCCTGCCGTCATGGCGAGGCCGCAGACCGTGGCGATCCATGTCTTTAGAAGTCATGGATTGCTTCACTACGTTCGCAATGACGGGCAAATTTCAAATGGCGGCGGCGTTCTTTCAGGTTAACCGGACTTTAACGTAAGTTTCGCGTAATAAGCGCTTTCGACCCCCGCTGTCTATCGTAAGTCATTGATTTATATAGGACGCATTGTTGCCAATTCCGAGAAAGCGTTTTGTTGTGCCATAATATTTT
>Ga0210046_1000081_pt1 | contig 97901 bp, 92 predicted proteins | sample CryGeyCG2114_250_FD_185461 | JGI IMG/M metagenome (GOLD analysis project Ga0210046, IMG submission 185461) | Groundwater microbial communities from aquifer - Crystal Geyser CG18_big_fil_WC_8/21/14_2.50 (SPAdes) (version 2) | ecosystem: Environmental > Aquatic > Deep subsurface > Groundwater ...
GAAATAATACTCTACCAAACCGAAGACGGGCAAACCAAAATTGATGTCCGCTTGGAAGAAGAAACTGTTTGGCTTTCGCAGGCACAAATGGTTGAGCTTTTTCAGACATCTAAACAAAATATTAGTCTGCATATAAAAAACATATACGAAGAAGGTGAATTGCAGGATATTTCAACTGTCAAGGATTACTTGACAGTTCAAACCGAGGGCAAACGAGAGGTTCAGCGGAATTTGAGGTTTTACAACCTTGATGTAATAATTTCGGTCGGCTACCGTGTAAAGTCACACCGTGGTACTCAATTTCGTATTTGGGCAACTACTCAACTACGTGAATATTTAATAAAAGGATTTGTACTAAACGATGAACGCTTAAAAGAAACCGGGCACGTTAACAAATATTTTGATGAACTTCTCGAAAGAATCCGGGACATCCGAAGTTCGGAGAAGATATTTTATGCAAAAATCAAAGACATTTATACAACTGCCATTGATTATGACCCAAGCACTGAAGAAAGCCAGTTGTTTTTCAAATCGGTGCAAAACAAAATGCACTGGGCAATTCATGGTCACACAGCATCAGAAATAATCTACAAACGAGTTGATTCCAAGAAAGAAAATATGGGATTAACAACATGGAAAAATGCACCTCATGGAAAAATCCGAAAAACAGATGTTTCGATTGCAAAAAATTATCTGAATGAAGATGAATTGAAAGACCTTAATTTAATTGTTGACCAGTATCTTTCGTTTGCCGAATTACAGGCACGGAACCGGAAACCAATGTACATGAAAGACTGGATTAGCAAACTCAATGATTTTATGACTTTAAACGACAAGGAAATATTAGAACATGCAGGGAAAATTTCGGCAAAAATGGCGAAAGAATTAGCCGAGTCGAAATATGAAAAATTCAGCAAAAACAGGATAGAAATTGAAGATGTGCAGGAAATGAAACAGTTGGAAGAAGGATTAAAGAAACTGGGAAACAAAAAGAAAAAAAAGTAGCATGATCCCAACCCTCACCATCCCTGCGCTTTCAGGCACATTTGGCATCCCCACAGGGCTTGCCCTCAATCCAAAAATGCCAAAAGAGCCTTCAAGCCCTTCCCTCTCTAACGCACGGACTGAGAAAAATTGCGATAAAAATGAGACAAATAGATTAAGAAACAATAACGGCCAGCGTACAACATACGGTATAATACATTGGTGTTTAAGTTATTATGCAAGTATTCTGCCACGCATTAAGTTCAGTGTAACTGGACAGGAAAGTAGCCCGCAATCCCCAAAGTTTCATACCGCCACCGTTACCACCAATATTTGAAAAGACAAAAAATTGAACTAAACTGATGATAAAGAAACTATTCTTAAACAACAAATTCATATTAGGCCTAATCCTGATAAATGCCCTTATCCTATTTATCGGAGGTTACCTTACCCTGGACAATCACAAGCTAATTTTTCTTTTTGCAGACAACCTTTTAACAGCACTTTTCATTTTAGAATTAGTGATAAAGATGAGAGAATTTGGGGTTAAAGGCTATTTTAGTTCTAATTGGAACAGACTTGATTTCATCTTGATTGTAATATCAGTTCCGGCCTTGATTTCCTTTGTTTTAAGCGTTGATATTTTTGACGTAAGCTTCCTTCTAGTATTCCGGATTTTAAGAGTATTTAAAGCATTTCGCTTTTTCAAATTTATCCCAAACATTGGACAATTAGTTGCCGGAGTTCAAAGAGCACTAAAAGCTTCCGTTTTTATACTATTAGGCTTTGTTATTTACATTTTCATTATTGGGATTCTTTCTTTTTATCTGTTTCAAAATAGTAATACCGAATATTTTAGTAACCCGACAATATCTCTTTATTCAACATTCAAAATTTTCACAGTTGAAGGTTGGTTTGAAATTCCGGAAGTAATTTCTGCAAACTACTCTGAAACAGCTTCATTTTTTATTTATCTTTATTTCATATTTGTCGTTGTAACTGGCGGAATTATTGGACTTTCCCTTGTAAATTCAATATTTGTCGATTCGATGGTTAGTGATAACAATGATGAAATTGAAAAGAAAATTGACGACCTTGATGCCAAGGTCACCCAAATATTAAAAAAACTTAGCGACCATGAAATTTGAAAAGATTCTTGAAATTGTTAATTCCCTTGAGAAAAATTCCTTCTTAAAGATTATAGACTACATCAAATCGAGTAATCCAAAAAACAGCAAAGAAATTGATAAAATCCTTTCAGACGTTAGTTACGACTTAAAAAATGCCGATAGTATCAATATTGCAAGAGTTTTCAATTTAATTGAAAATGAATTTGCAGAAACGGTCAAAGAAGAATTTGTGAATACAACCTCGCAATTGGATATCCTAATCGATATTTTAATAAAAGACGGAAACAACATCTTAAGGCAGGACTGGCTGGCAATTCTGTATGAAAAAGAATTGAAAAAGATTAAAATCCGAACACAAAATCTAAACAAACAACTGGGAACTGATAAATCTGAGATAGATGAAGTGAGAAAGCGCGATTATAATATTTATAAATCTTGCGTAGAAACAGCCTATACAAACGATACCGGAAACAATCGCGATTCAAAAATCACTAATGATGAATTATCGATTTTAATTACACTTTCTCAACAACTTGAACTTTCGCAGGAAGAAATCAAACTAATTAATTACCTGATAATTCCACCACAAAAATTACAAATTGAGAATGTAATCACAATGCTCAAAAATATTGGGGTTATATTTTACTCAAAGAAAAACAATTTGATTTATGTTGCTGACGAGGTTGTCAGGGTTCTTCGAAAAATTAGAAAAAAGGAAGTTGCGGATAAATACTATCGCCGCATTTTAAAAACATTTAAAGAGCCTCAAATAAATTTTGTTTGTCGCAAACACAACATCGATATTAAAGAATTAGATTACGAATCAAAGATAAAAGAGATTATAAAAGAGGGAATCTCTTTTTCAAACTTGCTTCAGAACGAGTTACATAAAGATGGAACCAATTTGACGGATAAAAAGAAATTTATAAACGAAATCTGGGAAAATGGTCTGAAAATCAACGCCTCACTGAAAGGAGTAACCATTGAGGAAAAAATTGAGAACATCATTTCATATTTTGAAGAACTTGAAAAGGATGAAAAAGTAGGAATTTCAATTGAAGGATATGATAAGCTGTTAATTGATTTGGAAACTACATTGCCCACCTTTAAAAAATCTATTCTCGGCGAATTTGAAATGTCCGACGACATAGTCCTCAATAGCAACACCCTCCTCGATTATAATATAAAACCAAGAGATATTCTTGACATTCTGACGATTAACGATTTAAAAACATTTGTTGCCGCACAACATATAAAATCAAGAGGAGATTTGGTGATCAACATTTTGGAAGCATACAAAGACGCTGAGAACTTAATGATTGAGAGCTATGAATCAATCGGTTTTAGAAATTTAGCAGAGCTAAAAGAAAATGGAATATTAATAAAAGAAAGTGAGCTGGGTTTAAAATTTGAGGAAATCACAAAAACCATATTTAAAAAACTCGGATTTAATGTTGATGAAGCCTTAAAAAAGAATCTAAACACAGCTAAAAATCAAATCGATATAGTTTTGAATCTTGGCAATAACGACATTATTGTAATTGAGTGTAAAACTGTAAAAGAAAGCGGATATAACAAATTTAGTTCTGTGTCAAGGCAAATAAAGTCTTATGTCGACACAGCAAGTTCCAAAGGATTTAGTGTTGTTAAAAGTCTGCTTATAGCTCCTGATTTTAGCGACGATTTTATCAACGAATGTGATTTACAATTCGACATTAATCTTTCATTAATAACCGCAGGTTCACTTGTTAATATTCTGGAAGGATTCAAAGACACTAAACTAAAGCAGTTTCCTTTTCAGCTATTAATGAAAGATGTTTTGATTAAGGAAGAAAGAATATTAAAGGCAATTAAGAAATAAAATAATGGCGGAAATAAAGTACAGATTTTACAGTGGGGTCTGTGCGTCAATCAACTATGGATTCTCGTATTGCAGATCACTCCTTCCAGACATGAACACCTGACTGCCATACCTCCGTTATTGTCCCATACTGAAAATAAGAAAAACACCCAAAAATGAAATTGAAAAGGCATTAAAAATTAAAGAGGATTATTTCAAAAATAAAAAAGGAGAAGGAGAAAGAAAATGAGAACAATAAAAGATGCAACAAATTTTGATGAATTATTAGACATCAAATACGGAAAACAAGGAACTGAAAAACGTGATGAATTTGAAATGAGAGCAAAAGCTTTTGTTGTTGGAGAAATGATAAAAGAAGAAAGAAAAAAAGCTCATCTCACGCAAGACGACCTGGCAAAAAAAACCGGAACAAAAAAAAGTTATATCTCACGACTGGAAAATGGAAAAATTGACATTCAAATTTCCACTTTGTTCAAAATATTTGGAGAAGGATTAGGGAAAAAATTAGGATTAACAATACAATAAAAATTAAACTTCAATGCCAGAAGAAAGTACAAATTTATACCGGGGTTGGTGCAACAATCAACTGCAGATTCTCACATCGAAGTTCGGTCGCAATGACTTGCCAAAACAAAGAAACATTATTTCATTTCTCTGATTTTAAACCGGGGTATTCTTTAATATAAACATCGCTTTGCGGAAAAGGTATAGTGATCTGATTTTCAGCGAACAACTTGTTGATTTGAAATCTTACATCGCTTTTTATGGTTTCGATAACGAACGACTTGGTCACCCAAAAAAACACCTGAAAATCGAGCGAAGAATTACCAAAATCCACAAATCGAACAAATGGCTCGGGTTTTTTTTCAATATTGGGATGATGGATCACACTCTTAAGCAAAAGCGAACGCACCAACTCAACATTTGACCCATAGGCCACACCTACCTGAACATAAAAACGGGTGGACTCATTGATTTGACTCCAGTTGACAATGATGTCGTTTACCAATTTTGAGTTCGGTATAATGGCAACAATATCATCACGCATCTTGATAACCGAAGTTCTCAAGTCAATACTCAACACCTTACCAATGCGGCCATCATCGAGTTCAATGATGTCGCCAACCCGGATACTCTGCTCAATCAACAGCACAATTCCTGAACTGATATCGTTAAATAGCTGCTGCAATCCCAATCCTACACCAACCAACAAAGCGGCAAAAGAAGCCAGCAAAATCGAAATCTTAAGACCCAATGTATCAAGCGAAATAATCAAAATCAACACCCAAATAATGTATTTGATGATTAAAAAGATACTGTAACCTGAACTGGCTTCCAGTTTTTTATGAGTGATGAGGGATTTAAAAATCCGCTGCAACGCCTTGAGCAAGACATACGTTAGCAATAAGATAAATATGACAATAACCAGCGAGTAAACTGTTAAGTTGTAATTATCGGTTACAATGAGTTTAAGATTCAGTAATTCTTTAATACCTATGGTTGTCATATCAAAAGCAAGTTATGCATAAACAAAGCCAAATGTATTTAATTTTTTGTTTCTGTGGCTAAAAAAAGTGTCTGACTGGAAAGACAGAATTGTTGCTTTTTTGAGTACTTATATAAAAAGAAAATGAAAGCCATTGCCTTGGGCGAAGATAATGTGTGAATGATGTAAAGTATTTCCAGAAAGATATAACGTTTTCAGGAATGAGTGTTTGCAACTTTGCATAGGTGTGAAAATTTATTCATAATTAACTAATGTTTCGCACTTCTGTTAACCCAAAGTAATCATGTGAGTTAAGATATGAGCATTTTTTTATTGTGTTATATTTCAGTAATTTACAATTTCCATTTTCGATTACGCGGCATTTTCTATATCCATTCCCAGTTCAAACAGTTTTTTTATCTGCGTTAGTGCATGGTCGTTGTTGATGATACTTTCAAGTATAGTCATTTCGTCTTCTATCTCAAATAAACCTGACAATATTTGGAGGATTTCAACAAATAATCCCCACAAGCGCTCATTGAGTTTGAGCATAGTAGTGGTTTCTCTAACCTGCTCAAAAAGGGCACCCATCGATTCATACGTATCATAACGATAGCGCAAGGTCAAAAGCAGGTGTTGGATCATGGTGATGGTTATATCTGTAATATGGGCATCAAAATCATTCGACTGACAACTCCCCAGACCCAGCAACTGTTTCGACTCTTTAAAGAAAACCTCTATGGTCCAACGGGTTTGATAGATTTCAACTACACGGATAAAACTCAGCGATCGGTCTGTGGTCAACAGAACCTTCCATTTGCCGTTTTGCCCCTGTCTGGTGAAAAACAATTGAAGATGGTGACCTTTGAACTCAACTTTTGCCTGCAAATAGTACAGCCGGAGCTTTCGGCAGCGTTTTGGCTTTCCAAGGCGGTTTCTTATCTGACTGTAGGTCTGTTTATTGCCATTATATTCAAACCGGGTACTGGCGATTTTGTACATGCCAATCAAGTGGATGGTTTGCTTTTTAACCTGCGCAATGGCATCGATGAGTGCTTCACAAGTAAACCAGCTGTCAACTAAGATATAATCTATCTTAATCCCATAAGAAACAGCCCTTTTAAACATGCTGATCATGCTCTCAATTTTACTTTGGTCTGCTTCTTTGCTGCGATCAAAACCATGTGAATGGGGCGACCTTCTTTTTTTGAACTGTTTGCGGCAATCCTTTTTTCTTAAGCCGAAGGGATAGGTTTTGTTTTTCCCCTCTTCCCTGTGAAGGCTAAAATCAAGGGGCAAAAAGCTGGTGCCATCCCAATATCCCATCACAAGAAGTTTGAAACCCAAAATTCCCCGGTTTTGAACATGATCCCATACACGAGAGACCTTCTCAATGAACTTACCTGTCTTCTCCAGGACGGTGTCGTCAAAAATCAAACACCTGGGCTGTGTGCACAAACCAGTATTTTCAGAAGTTATTTTGTTGAACTTACAGACAAAAAGCCACAGGATATAACGCCAACTAATGGAAGGGTTGTTCTTGATCCTGTAGAAAACATCTTTCTTTGCTTCTACCAAGCCTGACAACCTATTCACTGTTGAAATGCCAACGAAGGGAAGTGATATTAAAATGCTCATCACCCACTCAAAACTATACCCTTTGGCTTTGAGCGGAGAAAGCCCCTTGTTTAAGCTCGAAAATGAAAAACATTTCAAAGAACGAAAAATAAAATCCGGTTCGACCCAACTTTGAGTAAATCCGTTTTTCAACTCTGACAACTTATTAATATCTTTGTGCTGTAGCATGGTTGTGTGTTTTGGAAAACCTTTGCTAATTTAATGAATTTCATCGAATTAGCAAGCAACCACGCTACTTTTTTTAACTCATTTCTTCAATGTTTATAGGCATTTTTGATGTGCGAAACATTAGTTACTATTTATTGATTTTTTTGATAATCGATTTCTGAATTTCAATTCCTCAGTATGTGAAATTAAATCAGGTATTGAAATCCTCCTTTTCAAATGGCTAAAAAATGGCGACCTGTCTGTGGTATTTATCGTTCGAAAGTTCAGAACTTACACACGATAATACAAAAGCAAGTTGGTTTATTGGTAAAAACCCCTTCGGCAATAAAATGAGAAGATTTTTCAATTGCCAATGTTGTTCTGTATTTTTTAAGCAGCATCCTGGTTTTACCCATAATAGAAAACCCGGATATTGCGATGATTATTCCAATCAGATTGACGGGGTATGGAATCTTATTCAGAACTGGGATCAGAACACATATCAGGGTCATTAAAATAATACCAATAATGAGGAGAACTGGTGGAATAAACAGATTTTTCATCATGGAACTCTATTTTAATCAATAACCCACGGTCTGAGTTCATCGGCTTCGGCCCAGGCCCTGATCCATTCGGGCATGGTGGGTTTAAACTCCGCATACCCCATTGCCTGACTTACTTCTTCAACTTTTACAATACCCTTTTCAGAAGTTACACCTGTTCTAATCAGAGCAGCTGAGTGAATTTTACCATTCCTCACGGTTTGTTGATGGAAATAAATCCACTTTTCGTCGGTTCCGGCAATTTGTGTATGAAGAAAATATCTCTGAAAAAGCTTTAAACGATGGCGGTATCTTACACTGGAACCAGCTACCACTACTCCCCATTTTTTTTCTTTCAACACCTTAAATAAACCGGTTCGCAAAGTCATCTCGAAGCGCCCAAAATCCATCATGGTGAGGTGGCGTCCGTTGTTGAGCTCCCAAAAGGGGTCAATATCGGTGAGGCAAACCCGCATGGGGATGATGCTAATGTCTGTCAAGGTAAGACGTGGTTTCCAATGTGTTTTAATGAGGGTGCGCGCCAGGCGAAGATAAGGATACATCGACTATTGTTTAAGTAAGTGAATAGTCAGGGATGGGTTTTTGGATTTGAAAACCGAGTTGCCCGCTACCAAAACATCGACACCGGCGGCCACCAATTTGGGTGCGTTCTCAGTGGTTACTCCACCATCCACCTCAATCAGCGCGTGGCTTCCACTTTCGAGGATCAATTGTTTTAAGCGGATAATCTTGCTGTATGTTTGTTCGATAAATTGCTGACCGCCAAATCCGGGGTTCACCGACATGAGCAAAACAAGATCCAGGTCGGCAATCACCTCTTCGAGTACCATCACATTGGTATGCGGGTTAAGCACCACGCCGGCTTTTAGTCCTTCGGCCTTCATAGCCTGGATGGTTCTATGCAGGTGCGAACTGGCCTCGTAATGAACGGATAGGATATCAGCACCGGCCTCTTTAAATTGTTTGATATACCTTTCGGGCTGAACGATCATCAAATGAATGTCAAGCGGCTTGGTAGCCAGCATTTTTATGGCATTAATTACCGGAAAGCCAAATGAGATATTGGGTACAAATACGCCATCCATCACATCCAGGTGAAACCAGTCGGCCTCACTTTGGTTAACCATCATGATTTCGTCATGTAGGTTGGCGAAATTGGCGGAGAGCATCGAAGGGGCTACAAGAGGTTTCATATGTTTTTTTTGCAAAGATAAAAAAAAGCGCCCCGAAGAGCGCTTTATATGATTATCCTAAATAGGATTTGAGGATTTTACTTCGGGAAGTATGTTTCAGTCGCCGGATGGCTTTTTCTTTGATCTGGCGAACACGTTCGCGCGTCAGGTCAAATTTCTCGCCAATTTCTTCCAGTGTCATCGGATGGCCTGCATTTAAACCAAAGTATAATTTCACTACATCGGCCTCACGCTGGGTAAGTGTTTGGATGGCGCGGTCGATTTCCTTTCGCAGCGATTCGTACAACAAACCCGTTTCAGGTGTTACCGCTTCTTCGCTGCGGAGCACATCGTACATGGTGTTGTCTTCGTCCTGAATCAGCGGCGCATCCATGCTCACATGCCGTCCGGCATTGCGCATCGATTCTTTTACCTCGGTTTCAGTCATTTCCAACTCCAAGGCAATTTCTTCCGAATTGGGTTCACGTTCAAACGATTGTTCCAACCTGGCCGAAGCCTTGTTTATTTTGTTGATGGAACCGATTTTGTTCAGAGGAAGGCGCACGATGCGGGATTGTTCTGCCAATGCTTGCAGGATCGATTGTCTGATCCACCATACGGCATAGGAAATAAACTTAAAGCCCCTTGTTTCATCGAAACGTTGAGCTGCTTTTATCAAACCCAGATTTCCTTCGTTAATTAAGTCAGGAAGGCTTAACCCCTGATTTTGATATTGTTTAGACACAGAAACGACGAAACGAAGGTTAGCTTTGGTTAGTTTTTCCAGAGCCGCGCGATCACCTTGTTTAATCCGGCGGGCGAGTTCAACCTCTTCCTCAGCCGTGATTAAGTCCACCTTGCCAATTTCCTGAAGGTATTTGTCAAGAGATGCGGTTTCGCGGTTGGTTACCTGCTTCGTAATCTTAAGTTGCCTCATACTAATATATCAAATTAAATCTGAAACTTATACGATTGTGTAGTTAAAAAGGTTACCGACGTGGTTTATCATACCTGTCATCGCGGTTCCTTCTGTCAGGGCCGTTGTTGCGGTCCGATCGTTCTGGTCTGTCATGACGTTCCTGTCTTTCTGGTCTGTCAGAATTTTCAATATGATCCGGTTTTGGGAGCAACACTTTTCTTGACAGTTTTAATTTTCCGGTTTTAGCATCGACACCAATTAGTTTAACATCAATTTTTTCACCTTGTTTCAGTACATCTTCCGGGTTTTCAATGCGTTTCCAATCGATTTCAGATACGTGAAGTAAACCGTCTTTTCCCGGGAGAATTTCTACAAAGGCTCCAAAAGGAACAATACTTTTAACCGTTCCGTGGTATATCTTATCTAACTCAGGTACCGCAGTAATGCCTGATATCCATGCTCTTGCTGCATCAATGGATGCTTTGTTTGATCCCATCACATCGATCACTCCCTGGTTGTCGATTTCTTCAATAATAATGGTTGCTCCGGTTACTTTTTGGATTTCCTGGATTACTTTTCCACCAGGTCCGATAACAGCACCGATAAATTCTTTATCAATGAACATTTTCTCGATACGTGGCACAAAATCCTTGTAATCGGCACGGGGTTCCTGAATGGTATTGGCCATTTCGCCCAGGATATGAATCCTTCCCTGGCGCGCTTGTTCGAGTGCTTGCTCGAGAACCTCATAGGAAAGGCCATCAACCTTAATATCCATCTGGCATGCGGTTATTCCATCTTTGCTCCCGGTCACTTTAAAGTCCATGTCACCAAGATGGTCTTCATCACCCAGGATATCTGACAGGATTGCAAATTTGCCCGACTGACTGTCGGATATAAGACCCATGGCAATACCTGCTACGGGTTTTATCATTTTTACACCTGCATCCATTAATGCCAGCGTTCCTCCACATACTGTAGCCATGGATGAAGAACCGTTGGATTCCAGAATGTCGGAGACGATACGGATGGTATATGGATTGTCTTCGCCATTTGGCACCATGACTTTCAAGGCACGTTCGGCCAGGTTTCCATGTCCTACTTCACGGCGCGAAATGCTCATCATGCGTTTAACTTCACCCGTTGCGAAAGGGGGGAAGTTATAATGAAGCATGAATTTGCGATATCCTGAAATAACCGCTCCATCAATCATTTGTGAGTCCATTTTACCCCCCAGGGTAACGGTCACCAAAGCCTGTGTTTCACCACGTGTGAAAACGGCCGATCCGTGTGCCGATGGTACATAATCTACTTCGGACCAAATTGGCCTGATTTCGTTGGTCTTGCGTCCGTCGAGGCGGATATGGTCGTTCAAAATAGCAGTACGCACGGCTGCTTTTTCCACATCATGGAAATAGCGTTTAACCAAGTTGTTAATAGCTGCACGTTCTTCTTCTTCAAAAGTTTCGATATAGGCATCGCGAACCGCTTTAAATGCATCGCTACGAGCATGTTTGTCAGGGTTTCCCTGAAGCGCTATTTCGTAACAAGCCTGATATGTAGCTTCCATCACTTTGGCTTTCAGCTCTTCATCATTGGTCTCGTGACAATATTCGCGTTTTACTTTTGATTTTTCAACTTTTTCGGCCAGGTCGATCTGTGCCTGGCATTGGATTTTAATGGCATCGTGGGCGACTTGAATGGCCTGGAGCATATCCGCTTCTGAGACCTCTTTCATTTCACCTTCAACCATCATGATATTATCTTTGGTGGCAGCTACAATCATTTCGATGTCAGCACCTTCCAATAAGGAGAGCTGTGGGTTTATAACAAATTTTCCGTTAATACGGGCAACACGCACTTCAGAGATGGGTCCGTTAAACGGGATGTCAGAAACGGTAAGCGCTGCGGAGGCTGCCAGGGCAGCCAATGCATCCGGGGCAGTGTCTTCTCCACCCGAGATAAGGCTAATCAATACCTGGGTTTCGGCATGGAAATCCTCAGGAAATAAGGGACGCAATGCTCTGTCGACCAATCGGGAGATGAGGATTTCATGCTCGGAAGGGCGTGCCTCACGTTTAAAGAAACCACCAGGAAACTTTCCGGTAGCAGCATATTTTTCTTTATATTCCACCGAAAGTGGCATGAAATCAACGTCTTCTTTGGCATCTTGTGCTGCAACTACGGTTGCAAGTATCATGGTGTTGCCCATGCGTACCACTACAGAACCATCTGCTTGTTTGGCTAGTTTTCCTGTTTCAATGGTTACGGTTCTCCCGTCTTCCAGTAAAAAGGAGGTGGTTATTGGTTCAATTGGTTTCATATTTATAAATTATTTATTATTGAGAACACTGAAAACACAAAAAAAGGCAATCGGTAAATTGCCTTATCAAGGGAGGAAGGAACCTGTTCCTTCTTATTTTCTTAGACCCAATTGTTTAATGATATGACGATATCTTTCAATATCTTTTTCTTTTAAGTAGTCGAGCAACTTTCTTCTTTTACCAACAAGTCTGACGAGTGATCTTTGTGTAAAGACATCTTTTTTGTTAATCTTAAGGTGTCCGGTAAGGTGTTTAATGCGGTAGGTAAACAAAGCAACCTGGCCTTCGGCAGAACCGGTGTCGGTAGCGGCGGTACCATACTTTTCAAAAATCTCTTTTTTAGTTTCAGAAGTTAAATACATACGTTATATTTTTTACTCAAAAATTCGGGCTGCAAAAATAGAAAGATAAATTGAATTACGCAATCTTTTTTTTGAATCTTTTTCTGTTTTTAAATCTTTTGTAAATCAACTGATTAATTTGAAATGTGTTATTTTTTTAATGTTGGATTAATCTGATTGTGCAATGTACCTGCCCAAAGATCCAAGTCGGTATGTCGGTTTACTGAAAAGGAACTTTTTTTCTGGCGATGGACAGATAAATACCAACAATTCCATAGAGGATAATTGCAAACGACATCAAATAATTTACCGATCCTAAAGTTTCTGGATTATAGTTCATTACAATAAACCCAAAAATGATCAAAGCGAGTCCGGTTAACACATACAACCAGAAATAATTCGATTTTTTGTGGTTGAAAAATCCTCCTGAAAGGTATAAAATGCCCATCACGGCTATCCAGAAGGCGAAATCTACCATAACAAAACGTTGGGAAATTTCAGGAAAGGTGAGTAAAACCAGGCCAGCAAAAACGTCAATCAATGCTTCCATAATGACCTTTTCGTTGAGGGTTTCGTCAAAATGGATAAAGAGATAAATGGCTGTGAGTGCTCCGCCGATAAGCAGGGTCACACCAAAAAAGAATCCGAATTCGTTGATGGTAAGTGATAAAACAATCGAAAGTACGGCTATTATAAGGAGTAGTGACGACCGGAGGATACTGAAAATTATACTCATATGGATAAATTCTTGTACAAAAATAGCAAGTATTCTATTGACTAGAAACTATATTTCAGTCTAAAATAATAGATCTGACCGTATCCGCCGAATTCTGTTCCGGATTTGCCTAAAAATACCTGGCTCATCACCATCAAACCCAGATTTTGGGTCAGATTAAAACTCACATTGGGTCCCGCATAGGCCGAATGATCAAGCGGATTTACAATGCCGTTCAGGTTGGCCTTAATGAGTGGAGTGATGGGGTAGGAGACCTCTGCAAAAACATCGAACTTCGAAAGTGTCAGCGTTTTAGCCGACATCTGTCCAATCAGCAAATTGGCGCCTTGTCCGGACGGACCGGTGGTTCCGTTGCTGTTGTAAATTACCGAAACATGCATGTAAAGGCTGTTGGGAAGTGTATAATTGGCACCGATGGAGGCTACCAGAATCCCGGTGGTGTCACCAAAATGGTCCTTGTCTCTGAAATAGGTGGCTTCCCCGCTAAACCCGGCACCCTGAATTTGTCCCGACCAACCTGCTCCGGCGACCATATCGGTATTCATCACACCGCCGAAAAACTGGAAATCGTAGCTCCATTTGTTAAACTTAACCATGGCGGCGGCCGTGAGGTTATGATCTTTATCGAGTTTGGCGGCAAAGCTGACGGACGAAAAATTTCCGGTGTAATATTGCATCAGCACCGCGTCGCTGCCTGCCCGTTCCACGTAATCGAAATCCAGGTAGTTAAAAGCGTTGAAGATGTCGTTGGGAGTCCAAACGGTGTTGATCCCCCAATTGATACGTTGCCGGCCAATGGTGGTTTCAAATTTTCCCTGGGTCCAGGTAGCGTAAAAACGGTCGATATTGGTGTAAAGCACGTAGGAACTGTCGTGGACCACATCGAAGGTCATGTTAACCAATCCGTCGTCGTTGGTGAGTAAATCGGTATAAACAGGGTAGGTGTTGGCCAAAAGCGGTCCGTAGAGAAAGTTGTTGCGCATACCGGCCTGAAATTTCAGATTTTTTGTGGCATAATAATTCAGGTTGATGCGGTTATAAACGCCTGACATGTTTTGCCAAACAGCAGAATTGGCCGGTGCCATGGTGGTATTCATAAACTCAAGAAAACCTGATGCTTCTACCTTTTTCTGGGCAACGGCTTCCTTTGGATTGATTGAAGCCCAGGCTGCCAGCAGGATCAAAAAGATATGTTTAAATGAGATTTGCATGTGTTTTTGCACAATCTAGCACTCGTTTTTAATTTGATATCTGGCAATGATTCTACGGTATAATGCGTCAAAATTTAATAACACTTTGGGGATTATATAGTTCGGTGAATCAAAAATAGGTAATCCAATTTTCCCGTCCGAAGTTTCGATGGTATATCCATAGCCTCCTCCGCCTATTTTTTCCATGATCACGCCGTTTACCGGAACAGGTTTTTTGTAATTCAGGTCAATATTCAATAAACCAGAGGTTAATATGTAATTGGTGATGGAATCATAATCAGCCGGTTCAGGTATTAAATAAACAGGTGGTGTATTTAATTCGTCGTACTTATCAAGGTCATAGGTATTGATGGTTTCTCTCGATGGCAATACGATCCGATAACAAATCTGCCCATTAGAAAACTCTGTTTCTTTTTTTTCAAAGGGAGGGCGCATGGTGGATTGGGAAGCCATTACCCGGATAAAATGAACATAGTGTTTTGTTGAAGTTTGTCCATAACCTGAACTTGCAAGGACAAACAAAAAGAATAAATAAATCTGGTAACGAAACATTAATTTAATCATGACTTTTGAATTAAAACAAACAACATTAAACCCTCCTGCCTACTATGCGTCCATGCCTCCATGCCTTCGGTAGGTAAATCGGCAGGCAAGAAACCTTAAACCTTAAACCCTAAACATTTACACATCACTCACCACTTTCCCATCATCTATCGTCACAATCCTGCGGGCCTTGTCCATCACCCTTTTATCGTGTGTACTAAAGATAAACGTCATATTTTCCGATTTATTAAGTTCTGCCATCATGTTCAACAGGTCTTCGGTAGAAGCGGAATCCAGGTTGGCGGTGGGCTCATCGGCCAAGATAAACTTGGGTTTTGAAGCCAATGCACGTGCCACCGATACACGTTGCTGTTGCCCTCCCGACAATTCACCGGGGCGGTAGTTTTCTTTGCCCTCCAGGCCTGTTTTTTTAAGCAGTTCCATGGCAATTTGATGGCGCTCCTTTTTCGGAATGCCCTGAAGTTCCATGATGAAAGCCACATTTTCGATGGCGGTCAGCACCGGAATCAGGTTATAGGATTGAAACACAAATCCGATGTGATGAAGCCTGAAATCAATCAGTTGTCTGGAGTTCAGGTCTTTGATGTTTTTACCGCCGATCAGAATATCGCCTTCGGTGGGCGTATCGAGGCCTCCCATCAAATTTAAAAAGGTGGTTTTCCCGGAACCGGAAGGCCCCACAATGGCGGTAAATTCACCTTCTTCGATACTGAGGCTGATACCGTTAACAGCTTTTACCGGCACCTTGGTATCGGTATAGGTTTTATGTAAGTTATTGATTTGAATGATACTCATGGTTTTTTTCTTTTTTTTTCCTGCCTTCGGCAGGCAAGTTTTTTCTTAATTTAATTCCCTAATGGCATCCACAGGGTTTAATTTTAATGCTTTTATGGAGGGTGAAATGCTTGATAACACCGCTGTGATGGCGACCAGAATAAAGCTGGCGAGGTAAAATCCATCCGTTACTTTAAAATAAACGATCGAATCGTAACCAATATAACTCATCCCGCTGCCCATCGATCCAAAGTCAAGGCCATAGTGAGCGTAATATTCAACCAGTCCATAGCTCATCAGCAATCCCACCAGGCCTCCTACTATGGCCAGAAATAGCGTTTCCAGCATAATCATGGTAAAAATCTTGCCTCTGGTCATGCCAATGGCCATCAGCATACCGATCTCACGTTTACGTTCCAAAATGGCCATGGTCATGGTATTGATAATGGCAAAGGCCAAAGCAATCAGGATGATGATCAGGAACAAGTAGGAAAAAAAGGCCGTCATTTCAATCATCGATTTAAGTAAGGGTTCTAACTGTTCCCAGGTTCTCATGTCAATTGATTTGTTATCGATTTGCTGTTTAAAGGAGGAAGATAGTTTGTTGAAAACCAGACTGGTTTGCTTATTGTCGAAAAGAGAAATGGCAATTTCGTGTACCTGTCCGGTGATGCCTGCCAACTTGCCCAAGTCGTTAATCCTGACAAAAATATGGGATTCATCGTACAGGTTATTTGATGTCTGATACATTCCGACTACAATAAATGCGCCGTAGGTAATGGTTCCGGAACTGTCGGCAAGGGTTACGATCAGCTTGCTGTTGAGGTTGAGTTCGAGCTTGTCGGCGAGTTTTTTGCCTACGACAACCGGAATGCGTTGTTCATCGTTCAGGTAGTTTCCTGAAATTACCTTTTTATAAATGCCGGTTACTTTCTTCTCTTGTTCCGGAATTACTCCGCAAATAAGGACGCTGGTAGCCGCGGTAGCGGTGCTGGCCATGGCTCCGCAGATTATCCGTTTGCTGGCACCCTTTACTTCAGGCATCTGATTTGCAACTTCAATATACTGGTCAGGATTGGGGATGGTGTAGTTAATTTCGTTGTTTAACAGAAAATCCGGTTGGTGAAGTTGAATATTCGACAATTCATTGGCGATGGCGGTGTTTACACGTTGATCCACCATCCCTTCCATAAAACCATCGGAGCCAACGCCTCCCAGAATCCCCACCACGACAGCGGCAATGATGATCAGACTTCGGAGTTTATTCCGCCAGAGATTTCTCCAGGCTATTGATGCTATCATATCTTGATATTTTATTGCCTTAAGGCATTAAGTACATTGAAACGCAACACATAAAAAATGGGATAAAGTGCCGATAACAAAGCCAGCGAAAGCACGATTAACGACTGGCTGAAAAAGATGGAGGGTGCTATGGAAAATGCCATTAACGGTTCCTGGTTAAAACTCTCATACATGGCCGCCATTTCTCCGGTCATTCGAATGGGATTTAAGTAGAGGTACATCAATGCGGGAGTGGTGAGTATTAATCCTGCGACCACACCAATAAGTGCGATGAAAATAGATTCAAAGATACTGGTGATCACCAGTTTGCCCTTTCGCATCCCGATGGAAATCATCACCGCAAACTGTCGCCGCCGTTCCACGGTCATCATTAATACGGTGCTGAATATGCCAAAAGCGACGATGATGTACAGGATCATCAGCATGACCATCCCGCTCAGGTTGTCGAGTTTGATGCTTTGAAGCATGTCGCTTAACATTACTTTCCAGCTAATGACTTCAAAGTGATCGCCCACAGATGCTTTTATTGTGGACAGCAATTGGTCCTCTAAACCGGGTTCACAATACACCGAGATACCGGTGAGCAATCCGGGTTTAAATGGAAAGATGAGTTTTTGCAAGGTTTCCAGGTTCATGTAAACGATCAAGTTGTTCATTTGGGGAGAAACATAATGAGCAATTCCCGTGACCGGATAGATGCCAACGGCTGTGGTACCTTCATAACCCTGGCCCATGACCACCAGGCTGTCGCCGATGTTAATGTTCAGGTATTCAGCTATTTTATCACCAATAACAAGGCCTGCTTGTCCTTTTTTCAGGTAGGAACCACTGGTGATTTTGCCTGAAATATTTACCTGGAGGTCTTCTGCTTCAGGATTGACACCTACCAGTTGAACTCCTTTTGTCTTGTCGCCATAGGAGGTCAGAACAAAGGTTTCAAGGTGGGGCAGCATGTGTAAAACTCCCGGTAAACTGCTGATCTTCTGCTCAAGTTCCGGGTTGGTAAAAAAGGCACGGTCGATGGTTTTGTTGTCCCAATAGCCGGTATCGTGGATCTGCATATTACCTACTTCATTTACACCAGCCCTGATCATGGTTTCGTAAGATCCAAATTGCATGGAGCGCATAAACAAGGCCAGAACCAAAGCCAATACCACGGATGTGGCTGTGATATAGGTCCTGCGTTTATTTCGCCACAGGTTTCTCCAGGCCATGATGAATAATATTTTCATGAGATCAGGTATTTGGTTAGAAACTGAATTTGGGATTCGCTAACGTGGTCTGACATTTTTGATGTTTTGAATGGAGAAGAAATTTTGATCGATGTAGGGAACATCAAACTCCTGATTTATGACATCCATGATGGTGCTATGTCCTTTTTTGTTCTTGGGAATCATTTCCATGTGAGTCAGGATTTCACGGTCGCCCATTTTCTTTGGATTAGAGGCGGTTTCTACTTTCACTACCTGTTTGTTGTCGTCGAGGTACTCTACTTTCAGGCCGAAAAACTTTTCCTTTGCAATCCACATGTTGATTCCGCCCCAAACCACGGCTGCTTCGGGCAAGGGTTCCAGGTGAATGACATAACAATCGTATCCTTCGATGGTGTCGCTTTCAACGATGGTGTGGTGGTAATCGGTTACCAGCGTGTTTTGTTTCATCAGGTCGTTGTTGGTAAAGTCGGAGCCCATCCACGATTGCATCATCATCGAAGGTGGAATCTTGATCATCCGGTTAACCGAAGGCAGAAAATTCCACATGTCTTTGTCGGATTTCAAAAAAACCTGGCCTTTGTCTTCGGCGGGAGCCGTGATATAGGTAATGTAATAATCCTGCCCCAGCGACCAGTTTTGCATGGTGATCGATCGTGTCCACGAAGGTCGAACAATGGTCATGGTCATTTCGCTGAAACTGGACTTGCCTAAAAATAAATCGTGCGATTTTTGCACGATGTCTTTGGCTGTCAGCTCCTGGGCCAGAAGCTGGTTTCCTGCGAACCCCATGCAAAACACAACTAAAACGGCCACAAGTAAACTTTGGATTCTATTTGAATTCTTCATGTTACAGAAATTTTTGAATTAATATATCTTTGATTTCATTTAATGGAAAATTTTCTGGATCAATCATATAGTTCAGACTGATACCGTCTAAAATGGCCCCGAGCATACGTGCGTGCGCCATCGGGTTAGCCACACCCTGAATTTCGTAATAATCAGCCATCAACATCACTACCGGCATCATGATGGCCATGAGTTGATCTTCGATGAGTTTCATGACCGCAGGTTGCATTACAATGGAAAAATAGAGCTTCCAGTATTGAAAGTCTGTTGTCAACACATCAAAGGTTGTATTTAAATAATGAATGAGTTGTTCTTTTGTGAGGGGTTGACCGTTGGTTTCAGGTATCATCCTGATGAATTCTTCAAATCCTTGAGTAACAATGGCCACAATAAGCGCCTCTTTGTTGTCGAAATAATTGTAGATGAGTCCTTTGGATATGCCGGCTCTTTTGGCAATCATACTGATAGAAGTTGTTTCGATGCTATATTGCGCGAAAAGTTCCAACCCCGCCTGCATGATTGTAGCCTTGCGTTGTTCTCTGATCTCGCTAAATTGTTGTTCGGTTCTGGGTGACATTTATATTGCAATATTTTTATGATTGAACGGTCGGTCAAAAATAGTACTTAATAAATAAAAAGTCAAGTGTGGTGAGTTAAATTTTGTTTGGATATTTTTAACAGGCCCCACCTGCAGGATATTTATCTAAAATCCAATGGTGTTTTGGATGTAATTGGTCTGATTTCCAATGGTGTTTTGGATAAAAATGTCTAAAATCCAATAGTGTTTTAGAAAGTTGTTTATCTTTGCGAAAAAAAGATGATACGGTTAATAGAGTCATATTTAGGGGAATGGAAAACAAGTAAGCAAAGAAAACCTCTAATATTAAGAGGTGCAAGGCAGGTAGGAAAAACTTATGTGGTCGATAAGTTCGGGGGGGAGCATTTTAAATATTATTTAAAGATTAATCCTGAGTTGGACAACAATTTAAAATCCATCTTTCAAAGTAAAAAGCCACAACTTATTATTAGCGAGTTATCGGCTCTTTATAATATTCCTATAATAGCTGGCGATACGCTGCTCTTTATTGATGAGGTACAAATATTACCGGAAGCCATAGAGGCACTTCGCTACTTTTATGAAGATATGCCTGGATTGCATGTTATTACCGCTGGCTCTTTATTGGATCATACCTTAAATGAAATGCCCTCTTCAATGCCTGTGGGCAGGGTTGAATTTGCGTACATGTATCCACTTAGTTTTAATGAATTTTTGCTGGCAAACGGACAGCAAGGTTTGCTTACTTACTTAAATGATTTCAATTTTGAAACCCCTTTTAGCAACGCGTTGCATCAAAAACTTACGGAATACCTAAGGTTGTACTTTTATATTGGGGGCATGCCCGAAGCGGTGAAAGTGTATGTTGAAACGAAAAATCTGATCGAAGTTGAAAAAGTACATTCGCAAATCTTGACTTCTTTCAAATATGATTTTGCTAAGTATGGTACGCGCAGACAGCAGGATTATCTTAACGATTGCCTTGAGTATTCAGCGCTTCATGCAGGCAAAAAAGTTAAATATGTTAACATAAACAGAAATGTTCATTCTTCGTATCTGAAAGAATCCATGCTCAAGCTCGAATTAAGCCGGATAGTTCATTTAGTGCGTCGTACCGGATCATCAAAAATCCCTATTAATCAATATGTAGATAAAGAAGCGTTCAAGCCTTTTTTTCTTGACATAGGATTAATGTGCCACTTATCAAAAATAAAGCTTTCAAATATCAGCGATTTGGTCACCGATTTTGAAGGAGCACTTGCTGAACAATTTGTAAGTCAGGAACTGTTGTCGTTATTCGGGTTTTATGAAGAGGCCAGACTTTATTACTGGTCGCGTGAAGCTAAAAATGCTAACGCTGAATTGGATTTTCTTTTCCAGCATAGCAATAATATTTATCCGATAGAAGTCAAAGCCGGGAAAACCGGTACATTAAAATCATTACAGGTTTATTTGGCCGAGAAGGTTGAACATACGGGCATTCGATTTAATCTTGACTTTCCTACGGTTGGAACTAATCTATCGGCAAACATCATGGTTAACGGCGAATTTAAAAAACTGGATTACAGCCTGATTTCATTGCCCTTGTATTTAGCAGGTGGACTCAGTAAGGTTTTAAACACATTGAAAACGTGAGTAAAATCAAGAGCATCAGATAAGTAAAAAGTCAAGTGAGGTTTGTTTTATTTAAACTTTGGTTTGTTAAGTTTTTTTTATTCCCATTTTTCAAAATATTTCTCTCTTTTGCTCAATTATTTGACTACTGATTAAACTGTCATCCATTTTGGCATGGATAAAAACAAAGCCTGGTGAGTTACGATTAAAATTCTCTGGTATTCCTTTCATAAAAGACATTTCTGCTTGATTTCTATCGTTGTTTGAACTAAATTTGATGATTGTAAATGAACCTCAGATAAACCATTTTAACCATTACGGAATATGCAAATAGATCATCAACATCATTTAGCAGGAAATCAGGTGATACAAAAGGATTGTCCAAAGAACAAGATAAAATTTGAAGCCGGACTGCCCGACACCATTGTGATTCACTTCACAGCCGGACGAAGTGCCGAATCGTCGGCCAACTACCTGAGTGGTGACGTAAAAGCCTCGGCCCACCTGGTGATTGGAAGAGCGGGCGAAACTTATCAACTGGTGGCCTTCGACACCATTGCCTGGCATGCAGGCGAAAGTCAGTATGGCGGGCGTACCGGTTTAAACAAGTATTCCATCGGTATCGAACTCGACAATGCCGGCGAGCTTAAGCGGGTAGGGACGGAATATCAGGCCTGGTTTGGGGGGCGGTATCAGCCCACGGATGTACTTTATGCCCGTCACCGCAACGAAACTACCCGTTCGTACTGGCAGACTTATACGCAGGAACAAATTGATATGTGCGAACAGGTTTGTCAGCTGCTGATTGAAAAATATGGTATCAAAACCATTTTGGGACATGAAGAAATTGCTCCGGGCCGCAAGCGCGACCCGGGACCAGCATTCCCGTTGGATAAATTCAGACAAAACCTGCTGTCGCAAAACCGCACCGACGAACCCGATGAAACCGGCAAAGAGGCAGTGGTTACCGGAGATCAGTTGAATATCCGCGCCGGTGCCGGAGTTGATTTCTCCACCATTGCTCCTCCTTTGGCCGTTGGAACCGCCGTAAAAGTGCTTGAAGAAAAGGAAGGCTGGGTGAAGGTGGAAACCAAAATATCGGGCTGGGTGAGCAAGGCTTTTCTGAAATTTGAGTGAGGGTGGGGGGGTTTATCCATCTGGAAAAAAAACTCGATTTTGTTGGTGAGAATGGATGGTTTCCTGATTTGCACATGAGCAATCAGGGACGAGTGATACTATCGCTATTCGCATGCCAGGCGGGTGTCTGAAATGGATTTAGTAACTAAAGTAGTTCAGAAATTTCGGATAGTTTTACCTGGATACCTCCATTACGAACAAAAAAATCTATTTCGTTTTGAGGGAGATAATTGTAGATCTTTTCTGTTTTTACTATCGTTTTTGCCTGGTACTCAGCAAGAAGTAAATATCCAAAATGATCAGTCTGTAGTCTGGCTGACAGGGTATTGTTTCTCCTGACCCAATCTGTTTCGTCATCGTTTAAATAAGTGAATGCAGAGGTTAACTGGTAATTATTGACATCGAAAAAATGGAATGAAATCATATTGGTTTTTACACAAAGTTTAAGCAGCTGCTGGACGGCTTTTTCATGTGGGTTCAGATGTATTTTCAAGCACTTTTGGTTTTTCTCTCCAAATAACATCCATATCTCGATAAGATAAACCTCGTTTTTAAAATTGATCATCCTGAATTTTAAAGGTGGTTCGGGTAATGATGTTGGTGAAATATTGAAATATTTAAGGTCCTGCGATGTACTTGCGATAATTATCCCACCAATTTCCTTGTTATTAAGAAGCACGGAACACGCACCTACCCTTTTTTTTGGAATATCCTTTTAACTTTCGATTAAATCCAATGGGTAACTAACATCAATTTTTTTGTCCATTTCAGCCGAAGTATTGTTTAATTATAATGACAAATATCGCACTTATTGGGATAGATATTGATTATTGAGGTTGCTTTTTTCAGAATTTCGGGCGGTGAGTATAGCCTTGTTTAAAAGCATCGTGTATTTGTCCTGTTGTGCCGAAGCATTGATCAAGACACAAAGTAAAACCATGATGATGGTTGTTCTGATTTTGATGGGTTTTTTCATTAGGGCTCTATCTTGCAGGTGATTATCTGTAAGTTATATACAAGTGTAAAATCCAGGCACAGAGCACAATTTGCTTCTTAAAGACAAAAAATGAAAAACGATAAAATGACAACTAACGCACGACCGAAGTTTGCAAAAAGCAGTTTTCTGGCCTAAACACCCCCTAAATTTGATACATTTGTGATTTTAAAATAATTCAGGACAAAGAAGAATGAATTTAATTGATATTGGGATAGATAATGGACTAATTCGGTTTGATGAGAACCGGGATTATATCACATATATTTACCAAAACAAAAAGCGGAATTACAATAACCCTGAAAAGAAAGTACAAGCAGAAACTTTCTTGACTTTAGCTTTAATTTTTGGCTATCCCGTTGACAGGATTAAAAAACTGAAAATAGAAGCGAAAAAATCAAATCCTTTAGCTACAAAAACGGAGAATTATTGAGAAAAATCGAAATTTCTGTTTTTTTCTATAAACTGTAAGAAAAATGAAACAAAAAAACGCCATTCAAATATTTGAAGATAAAAAGGTAAGAACCTTATGGGATGCCGACCAGGAAAAATGGTTTATATCAATAATTGACGTGATTGAAGTATTGACGAATACCGATAGACCCAGAAAATATTGGAGCGACTTAAAAACGAAGTTAAAAAAAGAAGGAAGTGAGTTGTCCGAAAAAATCGGACAACTGAAGATGCAATCTGCCGATGGTAAATTTTACAAAACCGATGTTGCAGACACAGAACAACTTCTCAGGCTTATACAATCCATCCCATCGCCAAAAGCGGAACCGTTTAAACTTTGGTTGGCCCAGGTAGCCTCAGAACACTTAGACGAAATGCAAGACCCTGAACTCAGTATCGACAGGGCATTGGAGCAATACATGAAACTAGGCTATTCAGAAAACTGGATAAACCAACGCTTGAAAAGTATTGAAATTAGAAAAGAACTGACAGATGAATGGAAAAATAGGGGATTGAAAGAAGGTGTTCAGTTTGCTACGCTTACCGACATTATCACCAAGGCTTGGAGCGATAAAACTACCAAAGAATACAAAATTCTGAAAGGGTTGAAAAAGGAAAACCTACGGGATAACATGACCAATACCGAACTCATTTTAAACATGCTTGCAGAGGCATCTACCAAAGATATTTCGCAAGCTGTTGAACCAAAGAATTTTGAGGAAAGTAAAAAAGTAGCCAAACAAGGCGGTAATGTAGCTGACGTGGCGCGTAAAGAATTAGAAGCCAAAACGGGCAAAAAAGTAGTTACTTCCACAAATGCAAAAGGGTTGTTGAAAGAGAAGGATGCTCAGAAAAAATTAAAGCCTAAGAAATAATGAGCATTTACACAATACAATCCATCGCGTTAATCCCAAGCAGCGTTTTCATATTGCAAACAAGTGAATTGAAAAAACGGTGGGACCCGAATACTTATCATCTTGAAAGAGTAAGTTTAATTGAAGCTCTTAAAAAATCAGACTGCTTGAACTTGTGAAAAAATCGACAGACCTTAATACATAGACCATTACGAAAAATATCTTTCCAAGAATTATGAAAACGAACTAGTTGAGTTATATGCAAATGGAATTATATCCTATCTGAGAACTGAATACCCTAAAAGGAAAGCGTTAATGGAAGAACTGAATAAAGTATGAATAACTAAATAAACTTTTGTCACCAAAGCCAACGCAAGGCAGACAGTATCGAAGTAGCAAATTGATTGAAAAAATGACAGAAATCAATGAATACCATGAGTAAAGTTGCTAACTTACAATATCGTATTCAGTGTTGTAATTGTAGTTCAAACCTGAAACATCAAAGATAATAAAACAATCAAATCTACAACATGATTTGAATTTGTTTTATGGCTAAGAAGCTGAAATACTTCTGTTGAATAGGGTTCCATGAAAGCATTGTGCAACCTACGTTTAGTCAAAAGACTTAAAGTTTAAGCAACAACGTAGAAACCATTTCTCCCGGTCTCAGCTCATGAATTTGTAATCCTTCCATATCGGCACACTGGTTTCTAAGTTCTTCAGGTGTTCCGGTTAGTGAGGGAAAGGTGCCATAATGGTAGGGGATTACATGCGTTACCTGCAACAATTTGATGGCGTAGGCGGCTTCGCGCGGACCCATGGTGTATATGTCGCCAATGGGCAGGATGGCCACTTGTGGGTGATAAACTTCTCCAATGGTGCGCATGTCGGCAAATACTCCGGTATCACCTGCCACATAGAGTGTAAAGCCATCGGACAACGTGATTACAAACCCGCTGGCTTCGTGAGGGTACGAAATTCCCTTCCCGGCAACAGGAATATACGAAATGTGGTGCGCCTGCACCATCGTCACCTGCACACCTGAGGTGGTTACGGTTCCGCCAATATTGATATCCACAAACAAACCGGCTTCGATGCCGTGCTCGATTAAATACCATTTACACACCGGGTTGGCGATGATAAGTGGCTGTTGGGTGGCCAGTTCCCTTAGTGCTTGAAGATCCATGTGGTCGAAATGCCCGTGGGTAATCAGGATGAGGTCGGCTTGTTGCTCTTTGAGGTTTGGCGGCAGCATGGGGTTGCTGGTTAACCAGGGGTCAACCAGAATGGTTTTATTTTCGGGGCAAATGATTTTTAAACTGGCATGTCCCAGGTATTGTATGGTGGTATTAAGCATTGCTGTATATTTTGGACTGGTTCAATAAGTCGTTGTGAAAATTTATACATTAATATGCGATATCAATTCAGTCAGTTACCATTTGTTTGTACAAAAATAATGGAAACAGAATGCGGCATGTTGGCTTAGGTTGGAGATTTTGAATATTTTAACAAAAGAGATAGCAGGTCTTAATCACGTTGTTAAATTGCCTGCCAATATGTAGCACTTATCATTCAAAAGGCTACAGGTTTCCTGTTTTTTATCTTTTGATATATTGATAATTCTATCCGGCTCATCTTAGAGAACCAAGTTGGAACCATGCAAGTGCAATCTTATACGATGAAGTTCTGCGATGCTCAGTTCAGGAACAGACATAAGCATAGCTGGAATCTGATCAGATAGTATGATTTCAAAATGTTGAACGTACCACTTTATTTTTGATCGGAGGAATCGTCTTTAAATATTGCAAAATGGCATAGGCCTCATCATCTGTTAGATAGATATAAGGTGTCATGGGATACCTTAAAGCATCTTCACCTTCCTTGGAACCATACTTTACTGCTTTTATAAACTGTTCAGTCGACCATGATCCTATTCCCGTTACAACATCAGGTGTTAAATTGGGTGTCAATATTACCTGGCCTTCTCTGTTTAAGGGTTTGTTCCCACCTCCAAAATAACCTTCCGAAAGTTCGGGATTTAAATTGTTCATCGTCTTAAAATCTGCCGAATGACAGGCGTAACAATCTAAATTTTGAGCCAGATATTTACCTAAAGCTATGGGATCTGTGGTATCGGGAAGTTCAATTTTTTGTTTCGGCATGGGTAAAGGTTTAAAGGCCACCGTACTTAAAAATTTACTTAAGAATGAAGGTTCGCAGGGGTGGTCAATCGTTGCGTCAGCAACTACCACGGGGTCATCCGATCGCAAAAAAGAAATAATGGCATCCACATCGGCATCCGCCATGGTTGGAAGTTTCGACATGTAGGGTGGAGCATATTCTCCGTTCTTTTTAATGCCGGTCCTAAGCAGATAAATTAATTCACCATCTGTCCAGTTTCCAATTCCAAAGGTACTATCCTGGCTAATATTTTGAGAATAGATGGTGCCGAATTCTTTTGGTGCATCCAGCATCAGAGTGCCGGTAAGCTTACCTGTTTCAGGATTTCTATGGCAGTTAGCGCACAACATCATGGCTAACTTTTTTCCCCGTTCGATACTGGCAGGGGTACTTACTACCCTGTGATCGATTGTTTGAGTTTCATATGATGGAATTCCCCTGAATTGAATAAAAAGGAAGCCAATTAAGCCAAATCCCACGATGATAGACAACAGGATGCCTAAAATTTTTAAAAGTTTTTTCATAGTACAAAGAGTTAGTTGGTTAGTTAATTTAGTATAAAATAGTTTGATTTGTAATATCAAAAATAGTAAAATTTCAAAACTAAATATCTCATTATTAACGATGTTTTATTTTTTCTAATTGTTTAGTTTATTTGTTATTGCATTTCTGTTGGGTTTGTCTGCCAGTAGCTTGGATCCATAAGGAAAGTAGGTTTTCATTGTTTTAATTAAAACCTGATTACTTTGGGATTCTTTTCATGGCTGAAACGGGCATTTTTGTATCTTTGTGGTCATTCAATCGGTAAAACCAAAAACTTATGCAGGTAGAATACGTTGTACTGGTGAACCAAGAGGATCGTCCTTTGGGAACACTTGAAAAAATGGAAGCCCATGAAAGAGGCGTACTCCATCGTGCCTTTTCGGTTTTTGTGTTTAACAAAGCTGGCGAACTCATGCTTCAAAAACGTGCCGAGGACAAGTACCATTCGCCAGGTCTTTGGACCAATACCGTTTGTAGCCATCCACGTTTGAACGAAGCGGTGATGCAGGCTGCCCACCGGCGTTTATTGGAGGAAATGGGTTTTGATTGTGAACTGAAAAAGATTTTTTCGTTTGTATATAAAGCCGATGTTGGAGACGGGCTGACCGAACATGAGTTTGATCATGTATTTTTTGGAACTAGTGATGATTTGCCAAATCCCAATCCTGAAGAGGTAGGCGAATGGAAATATATGCCTTTAGATGAGGTGATCGCCGATGTTTCGAAACATCCTGAAGAGTATACTGTATGGTTTAAGATTGCCTTAAAACAGGTAACAAAACACGTTGAAAGCCAGGACGAGATGTTTTAAAGAATTCTTAAAATCAAATCCTTTATCTCTTGTAACATTTTGATTTGCAATGTATAATTTCCTTTAGGGAGATGGAGTAACAGCATGATGGGGTAAAGTTCCAACACCACTCCTTTACTTCTAAAAGCTGTAGGTCCATGTTTGAATTTCAAGACTGGCTTACGGCAGTAAGATTCTTTCCTCCAATTACCTTAACCTTTTAAAATGACCACCGTATCATCCGTATCAGGAATATGGATTAGTGAGAACCCCATTTTCCGGGTAAATTCATCCACCGCTTTTACAATACCGGGCCAGTCAGGGTTGTAGTCATGGATGAAGATGATGCCACCGGGTGCAAGTCGCGGGTAGAAGAATTCCAATCCGGATTTGGTGGGTTGGTATAAATCTGCATCCATGTTTACCAGGGCAAATTGTTCGTTTTCGACTTCTATTTGGGTTTGAGAAAAATCTCCCGGATGGAAAATAAATTCTTTGGCATTCAGGCGCTGTTTCACCCTTTCGGGAGAAGTGTCAGCAAAGTGGTGGGTGGTATATCCGGCTGCTTTACCGGTTTCACCTTGCAGGTCTTTTGCCTGAAATCCACTAAAGGTATCGAAGAGGTGAAAGTGTCTGGATTCGTCCATCAGGTGGAGTATTTCGGCGGAATCACCTTTGTAAACACCCAATTCGGCAAAACTACCCGGGACGTTTTGTTTTTTAATTTGTTCCACCGCGAACCACCAGGTAAAAAAACGGATGCTGTCTTTGTAACGGCTTTCTGATTTCTGAAGTGATTTTGAAATATGGCCTGCTTTCATCTGTTGCTTCCAAAGACGGGGCTGGTAGTTTTTTCCGAAAAAGCTTTCGTAGGCGTAGTAAAGAGCGTAAAGTAGAAGGGCCGCAAGGAGAATGAGTTGGATAGAGTTGACGAGAGAGAGGCCTGCCTGGCCGGTAGGCAGGGACCCCGAAAGCCTTCGGGGGAAGTCAGAAGTCGGGAGACTGAAGATCAAAGTGAGCATAATTAGATTTTGCAGGATCATTTGATTTTATCTTTAAAGGCAATCATTTGGTTCATTAGGTTGAGGGCGAATTCATATTGTCAATGTCTGAAATACGTTGACCACTTTTAATTAAAAATTAAATAACAAAATTAATTAAAAATGGCAACCAGATAACCTGTCAATCAAATCCGGAAAACATGTTGAAATAAGCAAAAATATTTTTACTTTTACACTTTATAGAAATCCATGCTACATGGATAAATAGTAAATTGCCGAAGTTGCGCCAGAGCGGAAATAAGTGCAATCGTATTGTAGTTAGCACGTAGTTGTAACCCATTTTAAGAAAAAATGAGATATCCATTTGTAATACAACATAAAGTGACACTTGAGAATAAATATCAGGCTATTCAGAATAAAAGAATTCTTGGAGAATTTGAATATAGGTTTAAAAAATCTCATGCTGATCACATTCGTTTTATCGATGATACTAGACTTCTTGTAAAAAATGAAATAATTAGAATTGCTCCCGACTTAAATTTAAACTTTTGGACTGGAATAGGAAAAGCAGAAATAGAAATTATTCGAGGACAAAAAGATTCCCGAATAATATATTACAAGTATTATTATACTCGAATCTTTATTGGCTTTTCAATACTATTATCCTTTTTATTGATCTCTATAATTTCAATGGACTTTAACATTGAAAAAAGATTAGAAGCACTCTTTTTACTAGGATCGATTTTTACTACTTTATATTTGATCTTATTTGTAATAGTATTAATAAGACATAGAACTGTATTTAATGGAGTGATTAGAACAATAAAAAACGGGTTACAACAATAAATATAATGCATGCCGCAGTTAATAGTACTTAGAAAATGAAATGTAAATTTGAAAATACATAAACCAAAGAAAATTTATTGAATACAATGCGGCACGCATCATATTCAAAACGTTGGCAACCATAAAAAATACGACCCTTGACAGATTCAAGTAAATTGTTTATTCTTGAATAGTAATTTAAAAAACAGATGATTATGAATATGACATCTCAAATAAAAAACAGCTTGATTTCGAGAATAAAAGATTCTAAAGACCTGAATTTTCTTAACGCACTTCAGACAATATTTGATTCATCGGAACAATCTCTTTATCAATTATCTACTGAACAGAATGCTTCAATAATAAAAGGTAGAGAAGATATTAAAAATGGTGATTATATTGAGAATGACCAATTAATGGATGAGATGAAAAAATGGCTAACAAAAGAATAATTTGGTCAACTCGTGCGAGTACAGAATTGAAACAAATTCTTGAATATTTTAATCAACGGAAAAAAAGCACTCGCTATAGTTTAAATCTGCTTAACGAGATTGAATATTTAGCCAATAATCTTTCGAAAAATGAATTAATTGGAAGATTGGGCTTTACCATATTTGAGCGTCGCAGATGCTGATAAAAGGAAATATTCCGTCTCCCACCTCTTAAACTATCTCCGCCACCACAAAAGTACTTCCTCCAACGTAAATTACATCATTTCCTCCGGCATTGTTAACCGCTGCATTGTAAGCCTGACGCACAGAATGGTAGGTTTTACCGTTGAGTCCGGCCTTAAAAGCTTCCTCACTTAGCTGTTCCACATCGCGCCCACGCGGAATATCGGGTTTGCAAAAATAGTAGGTTGCATTTTTAGGCAAGAGGTTGAGAATAGAAAAAGCATCTTTGTCGCTTACCATCCCGAAAACCATGTGCAGTTTATCGTACCTAAGCTGGACCAATTGATTGACAACGGCTTTGATGCCATCTACATTGTGGGCAGTATCGGCAATGGTAAAAGGGTATTTTTGCAGAATCTGCCACCGTCCCATCAATCCGGTGTTTCCTATCACATTTTCAATTCCTTCACCCACTTGTTTGTTTTCTAATTGAATACAACCATGGACCCTGAGGATTTCAATGGTCTGCACCACCGTGCAGAGATTTTCCATCTGATAATGACCCAACAAGGGCAAATTCATTGCTTCGAGATACGGAAGGTTTTTATACCAGATGTCGCAGGGTTGCACAGATGAATCGCGGGTTTGCAGTCTGCGCACATCCACCTGGTCCTCGGCAAAATAGATTTCCGAACTGCATTCCTCTGCTTTACTTACAAATACCTTTGTGGTTTCAAACTGACGTTTTCCAATGACTACCGGAATTCCGGGTTTAACAATTCCCGCTTTCTCACCGGCAATTTTCTCCAGCGTATCGCCCAAAAACGCGGTATGATCGAATCCTATATTGGTGATCACCGAAATCAATGGTTCGCATCGGTTGGTGGAATCGAGCCTGCCGCCCATCCCGGTTTCGAGCACGACCAAATCCACCTTTTCGTGGACAAAATAATCAAGGGCCAACCCGAAGGTCATTTCAAAAAAGGACGATTGAATGGTATCGAATACAGGCCGGTATTTTTCCACGAAAGTGACAACGGCGTCTTCGGTGATCACCTGTCCATTGACTCTGATGCGTTCTCTGAAATCTTTCAGGTGAGGACTGGTATAGAGTCCTGTTTTATAGCCTGCCTCCTGTAAGATACTGGCTATCATGTGCGAAACGCTGCCTTTTCCATTGGTTCCGGCAATGTGTATGGCCTTAAGCTGTTTTTCAGGATGATCTAACGCCTGCAAAAGCACATCCGTATTATCGAGGTTGGCTTTGTAGGCGGCTTGTCCCACCCGTTGGTACATGGGAAGTTGGTCGTAAAGCCATTGCAGGGTTTCTGAATAATTCATGGTAATGCCTTGGGAGTGAACCTGTTATTTCATGATAATAAAATTGTATGAAATGGTTCCGCGTTGCAATTCGGCAGCCTGTTGGTCACTGGTAAAGGTAGAGTTATAGGCTGCATCGATGGCCACCTGACGTAGGATTGCATCCAAAACCGTAGTGCCTTTGGGGTTCACCTGCGCCTTTTTCACCTTACCGTCGCGATCCACCCAAATTGAAACCACCACCGTGCCTTGTTCAGTAACCTTGGGGGATGGTGTTTCAAGGAATACACTTCCTCTTCCACCAAGAAAAAAAGAAGGACCGTTGCCTTGTCCACCGCGCCCGTCATACTTTTCACTTTCTTTATCACCGTGTGGTTTTCCCTGGTCGCCCGGACCATCGGTTATGCCCTGACTGCTGCCGGTTTTGGCATTTGAAGTCCCTTTGTACAAAGCCCGGCTGTTGACCACAGGTTTTGGTTCCTCAACCACCACATCTTCTACAGGCGTCTCCTGTTGAAGAACGATGGTGTCTATCGGTTTTTCTTCTGGTTTCTTCTCTACTATTTTCTCTGGTTCAGGCTTAACCTCTGGTTTCTTTTCCGGCTTTTTTTCCGGTTCTTTGGGCTTTTCTACTATTTTTTTTTCTTCAATAACGGGTGCTTCTTCAATGTCCTGACTGATTATTTCTTCTTCTATCAACTCGGGCTCAGGTTCGGGGGGAGTCGTAATTTCTTTGGGTTGAAGGGCAGGGGTTGACAGAGGCGGTGGATTGTCTTCCTGTATCACCCCCGATCCACGGTCATCGTATCCCAGGTTTACTTCCACTCCTTCTTCTCCGGGCAAAGGAAGCGGTGTGCGTAAGGCAATAAAGAACAAGGCCACCAATAAAATCAGGTGTATCATGATGGTACCTGCGACGGCTCTTCTTTTGTCTTTATTTAGTTTCATGGTGCTTAATCATCCATTATCGTTTGGGCGAGGTAGCCAAAATCACTTTATGTTGGGTATTGTTCTTTTTGTTGATTTCGTTTATGGCATCAATCACCACCACGATATCCTGAACAGGAACGGTCTTGTCTGACCTCAGCACTACCGAAGCAGCCTGTTCGTTTCTGATCAGGCCAAACAATACATTTTCGAGGTTGGTTGGATCCACTTTCCTTTCTTCCACGTAAATTTCGCGTTCTTTGTTCACATAAACCGTCACCGTTTGCTTCGACATGGTCTTGCTTTGGCTGCTGGGCAACAATAGTTTAATAGCATTTGGTGCGACCAGGGTGGAGGTGAGCATGAAGAAAATAAGCAACAAGAAAACAATATCCGACATGGATGCCATGCTGAAATTGGTGTCGCGTTTATTTCGCATTTGTATAGCCATAATCTTACGTTATTTGGCAGGTTCGTTGAGTACATCCATAAATTCGGTAGCCGTAATTTCGAGGGTGTATACCACCGACTGAACTCTGGATACCAGAATGTTGTAGAAAATATAGGCTGCAATCCCGACGATTAAACCACCCACGGTGGTTATCATGGCCTGGTAAATGCCTTGTGACAGCAACTCGATGTTGATGTTGTTTCCTGCCATCGACATATCATAAAAAGCACGGATCATTCCGATGACTGTTCCAAGAAATCCCAGCATGGGTGCAGCTCCGGCAATGGTAGCCAGTCCGGCTACGTTTTTTTCCAGATTTGAGATTTCCAATTTCCCTGAATTTTCGATGGCGGTGCTGATGTCGTTCAACGGACGGCCAATACGTGAAAGCCCTTTACTGATCATCCGCCCGATAGGGGAATTGTTAGCCAGACATAATGCCTGAGCCGATTCAAGTTTCCCGTTGAGGATAAAATTCCGGATGTTGTTCATGAACCCTTTGTCCTGCTTTCTGGCCTTGCCTATAACCAGGAGTCGCTCGAAAAAAATATAAAACGCGATCACCGAAAGCACGCCCAAAATGACCATGATCGAACCGCCTTTCATCACCAGATCGAGAATGGGTAAAGTAATTTCGCCTTCACCACCAATAATAGCAGCAGGTTCCTGAATTTGCAAAATGATTCCTGTTATCATAGGATTGATTTCTGAATAAAAATGTAAAATTAGATCAAATCAACTTTCCCCTTTTCCAGGAGATTGGTATTTGTAAACAAACTCCTGTTAATACAAACTCTGTTTTACCGGTGTTATTATGTTGGGATAGAAAATATCTGATCGTGAAGTGTAGCCAGGATAGGACACCAATAAATTCTTAAAAACAGCTTGTACTGTCCGAAGAGTTTTGAAGCAACAAATATGAGGTGCGAACCAGGAGTTGAAAGCTTCCTGAATACTTCATTTTCGAACTTGTAAAAATTATTTCCCCTTTTTCTGTAATTTTATCTCCTTTCAATCGTCTGGTGTAATGATATGACAGTAGAAGAATTTACCAATCAACTGCTTCCGTTTAAGGAAAAACTGTTCAGGTTCTCTTACCGATTGCTCGGGAACAGAGACGATGCTCAGGACGCCGTACAGGATGTGTACCTTAAAATGTGGAAGATTCGAGAGCAGTTGAAGGAAGTCAGGAGCAAGGAAGCTTTGATGATGACCACCACGCGGAATTTGTGCCTGGACCGGATTAAAAGCAAAAGCAATAAGTTCATTACACTTCATGAAGAAATTGGATGGGGTAGCGAAGAAAATCAACACACACAAATTGAACACGTTGATATGTTGAAATGGGTGAAAAGGGAAATTGAACTGCTTCCGGAACTACAAAAAACGCTGCTTCACTTGCGCGACATGGAGCAACTGGATTTTGATGAAATCGCTGAAATTACAGGATTCGACCTGAATTACATCAGGGTAAACCTATCGCGTGCACGGAAAAGAATCAGGGAAAGAATACAAGAAATTAATCAACATGAAACCACAGGAATTAAAACAGTTAACTGAGAAATACTACGAAGGACTTACTTCCCTGGAGGAAGAACGGCAGCTTTTAGAATGGCTGCGGACTTCTTCCGATGGAGCCGCTTATGCTGATGTTCTGACACAGCTGGAGCTAATGCTGCAACTGAATAGGGATATAAAGAACGATCCCGGATTTGATCAGCAGATTATTGCTGCTCTTCAGGTCAATCGGCAGACCAAAAGAAGGAGGTTACAGAGGTCTTATCGTCTTACGGGCATCGCCGCTACTGTATTGGTTTTTCTGGCCGTCTGGCTAGGTAGTGAACTGTTAAAACCCACCGAGGTATTTGGGACTATCAACGATCCCACGCTTGCTTTTAACGAAACTACGCGGATACTGGACAAGGTTTCCGGTGGGTTGAATAAAGGCCTCAGACCTGCTCAGCAATCGACCGAAAAGTTGGTGAAAGGGATAGGAAAGGTGGAAAAAGCAATTGAAAAATCGAACCAACTCAACGAAGTCAATAAAGCCTCACAATACCTGAATTCATTTACACGGGTTTATGTTAAACTCGGACATGAGAATAACAAAAATTAGTAATCATTAAATATTATAACCATGAAAAAGACCATTTTAATTACCGCATTGTTTTTATTAGCACTGATGCCGGCGATACTCCAGGCACAGACGGCCATCGACAAATTGTATGAAAAATACGCCGGACAGGAGGGATTTACCAGCATTAACATTTCACCCGGAATGTTTCAGATGCTTGGTAACCTGGAAACCGATGACAGCACCGAAGGAGTAAAAGAGGCTCAAAATGTGATGGAGCAGCTTAAAAGTCTAAAGATGTTGGTTTATGAACCTAAAGAAGGACAGAAATTCGACTTCATGTCAGAGGTCAAAAAAACAGTCAAACTGGGTGATTATGAAGAACTCATGGCCATTCGGGAGGAAAATTCCGATATCCGTTTTCTGGTGAAGAAAACCAAGGACAATCACATTTCAGAATTGCTGATGCTGGTTGACGATGAAAACGAGGGAATGATCATGAGCATGACAGGTAACATCGACATGAACACCATTTCAGAAATAGGTAAATCGATGAATATGAAAGGAATGGAGAATTTGGATAAGCTAGACAAAAAGTAACATTAGCAGATGATGTAAAAACAAAAAGGGCTTGTGCAAACTGCGCAAGCCTTTTTTTTGTTTGGTTCGGCTTTTAACTTATAAAAGTTTCTCGATTTCTTCCGTTGTGGCAGCATTGCTCGGTCTGGAAGCATTTGTATTTATAATATTGCCTTTGCGGTCGATAAGTACATAGCGGGGAATTGTTCTTACATTCAGCAATTGGTTGTATTCCTGATGTACTTTTTGGCTGGCCAGGTAATGGTCCCCGGTTATCTGTAGTTGTTTGATCATGCCTTCCCATTTAGCAGCGTCCTGATCCGAAGAAATGTAGACAAACACCACGTCTTTTCCTTTCAGTTGCTTTTTCATGTTAGCGGAGTGTGGCATTTCACCACGACAAGGTCCACACCAACTGGCCCAGAAATCGAGATAAATCACTTTGCCTTTGTATTTAGCCAGGATGTCTTTAAAACCCATTTCAGCATTGGCTGCATCACGCAGGTTTACCAAATGAGCATCTTCCGGAAGTGCTTGTGTTGCATTGGATTGTTGTGAAAAAGCGGCCATGCCCATTAACAATATGCCTACGGTAATAATTGATTTAAGAGTTCGCATTGTGATTCTTTTTTCTGCAAAAATAGCATCATTTCTATTACTTGTGAAATTTTAACACTATTTTAGAAATACTGGGGGCAAGCCAGGTTTTGAGAAATTAATAAATGAAGCATTAAAAAGTGATTATTGAATGAAGAGTTAATGATTTGAAATTCAGATTAAAATGTTAAATGACCAATTACTGTGTAAACACAAACTGAATCATATTTGCCCCCATTTCCAACGCTTCGGTGCGTTTTTCCTTGGAATCATGATGTACGCCCGGGTCTTCCCATCCATCACCCAAATCGCATTCGTAATCATAAAAGCAAACCAACCTGTTTCCGACAAACAAACCAAAACCTTGGGAGTCTTTATTGTCGTGTTCATGAATTTTAGGCAATCCATCGGGGAAATCAAACTTCTGATGATAAATGGGATGATTTAAAGGAAGTTCAACAAACTCCTGATCGGGAAACACCCTTTTCATCTCCCTGCGGATATACGGATCAAGACCATAATTATCGGAAATATGTAAAAAGCCTCCCGACATCAGGTACTTCCGCAGGTTCTCCACCTCCTCGGGTGTTAAAATAATGTTTCCGTGTCCGGTAATATGTACAAAAGGATAATTAAATAACTCGCTGCTTCCAATCGGAACAGTTGGAATATCCGTGTTGATATTGGTATTAAGCCGGTCGTTAGAAAATTTGACCAGGTTGGGCAACGAGGTGGGGTTGGCATACCAGTCGCCACCTCCGTTATATTTAACTAAAGCTATGGAAACATCTTGTGCACCAATAGGTTGAAAAAATAGAATGAATGTGATAAGTGCTAATATTTTAATCAGTTTCATTTTTTTTTGGCTTAAGGATTCAATAGGTTGATTACGTGAATGGTATGACAAGCTGCTACACCTGCAGTTTCGGTCCTTAGCCTGGCAGGTCCCAGTTTAACCGGAATAAAACCCTGTTGTTTTGCTGCTTCCACTTCTTCGCGCGAGAAATCACCTTCCGGGCCAATCAGTACCAGCGTGTTCTTGTTTGGTTTGCACAATTGTGCAAGCTCCTGCGTAACTTCTTTATCAATAAAGGCAATAAATTTATCCCCTTCAAAGCTTTGTGTAATGAAGGAATTAAACTTTTTAGGTTCATACAAATCAGGCAGCCGACTTTTTAACGATTGTTTCATGGCTGCCACCAATACTTTTTTAAGTCTGTCGGGTTTTACATCACGTCTTTCTGAGTGAAATGTGATGATGGGGGTGATGCTGTCTACACCCATTTCAGCGGTTTTTTCAAGAAACCACTCAAAACGGTTGATGTTTTTGGTGGGTGCTACGGCCAGATGGATGTGGAAGTTTCTGGTGCTATCCCCCTTTCTTTCGCTCTTTACCTCAACCATACATCCTTTTGCATTTCCATCAATGATCTCACACTCGTAAAACATACCCTTTCCATCGGTAGTGGTTATCACATCACCAACCTGTTTTCGTAACACCCGGATCAGGTGCTTCGACTCTTCTTCATCCAGTTTAAACTGCGGTTTCTGAAGTTGGGGTGTGTAAAATAAATTCATATCGGCAGCCAAAGGATTTATCTGACAATGATGACTTTGTGTGTAGATGATTTCCCTGTTCCGGAGGTTTTAATGAGATAAATCCCCGGTGCATACTGGCTGTTTTCGTTCATTAAAATTTTGCCTGGTCCATTTACAGGTTTGCTCATCAACTTTTGTCCCATCTGGTTGAGCAGTTCAACCTGATGGATGCCTGATTTTTCAGGAACCAACACATGGATGATTCCATTGGACGGATTCGGGAAAATCTGAACTTCTGAAATAACTGGTTTTTGCTCAATTGCAACGGTTTGCGAAATGGATACGTTGTCGATGAGGAGGGCATTTCCATAAAAGCTGTAGGTTTCGAAAGCAATTTTAATGTTCGACATGCCCAACCATGCACCCAGGTCGATGACGTTACATTCACTTCCCCAGCCGTTACCACACCAATCGGAGGCCACTTGTGGGAAGAAAAGATCGGCAGTAGGTTCGTGCGTGGCAAAATTACCTGAACCATCTTCACCCATGGCTTTTAATCGGGTCCAGGTTGCGCCACAATCAGCCGACAGGTAAACAATCAGCGAATCTGTAGCCGGGACGGCAGTATTTTGTGTGTAAGCATGTTGAAATTCAAGATAGGCATTGGTCATTCCTTCCAGGTTAAAAGGAGGGGAGATCAGCCGGTCGCGTTGCCCGATGGCCGGATAATCGCGGAAATTTACACCAGCCGCCAGGTGTCCGGGGCTGTTTCCTCCAATGGAAAAGATTTCCCAGGTTTTGCTATGGTCTGGGTTTTCAATTTCCCAGTTATATCTCTCAAAACCATTGTATTCAAAATCTTCGGCAAACCAGGGTTGATAACCTCCGGCAGATATCAAATCAAATTCGGTCAGGGTGGAAGACCCATTCAGGTTGGTAGCGGTGAGTGTAACGGCATAGTCGTTGGCCTCATTGAATTCCACTTCCGGGTTTTGGCTGTAGGGATCGGTTCCATTGATAAAAGTAACGGTAGATGGATCGAACTGCCATTCCCATTGGATGGGACTGTACAGACTTGAATCGGTAAAATGCACCGGTTGATTGACACATACTTTCTCAACATCGGCAGAAAAACTGATTTCAGGAAGAATGGACGAACTTACTGTGATAAACTGTTGTTTGGTAACCACATCCGTTCCCAACACATTGGAAGCGGTAAGGGTAACGGTAAAAGTTCCTTCGTTTGGATAGACAATGTTTTGAGGATTTTGTTCACTGGAAACAGCGGGAACACCGCCTTCAAATTCCCATTGCCATTCGGAAGGAACACCAATGGTGAGGTCGGTAAAGTTGACGCTTTCACCGGTGGGAATAATGGTTTCATCCGATGTAAAATCGGCTACCGGAGAAAAGGAAGGTTTCACCATGGCCCACCAGGTTCCCCAGGTGTCGCCGCCCTGTGGCATCATGGCGAATTCCTGAATAGTCCAGAAGTCGATATCGTTTTCGGGATCAACACAGGCTGCCGAATAATCCCCCCAACGGTTGCGGTCGCCGCCATAGGTTTTATAATAGGGAGCCTCGCCCTCTTTGTATTGGTAATAGGTACGCATGGAGTTGGGATCATCGTAATAGGCTTTAAATGAATATCCTGCGCCGGCATATTGGGTACTTGAAAATACATTGTGCCCGATCATGACATCTTCGTTGGCGTTTACCGCGATGGAAGGAAAGGCAAATGAAAAGGTGTTCGACTGATCCTCGATGCGGCCATGTTCAAGAATGATTCCATCGGTGTCAAGTTCCCACCATTGCACGGCGCAACGCTGTGGGTCGCCTGCCGGAAGAAACACATGGTGTACTGCCCATAGTTTGTTGTTGCGGTAAATAACGGTTTCCATGCGCGCATCTACTGAATTTATCAACTGCGAGGAGCCCAGCTGAGGCAAAAAATTACCGTAATCTCCACCCCATCCTGACCAGGGTTCTGGTATTCCAATGTCGCCCTGGTATTCAAAAACCGGGTTGTTGAGCTCGCCACTCAGTTTGAATTTCTTGATGTATCCGTATCCGTTTTGATCTCCATCGCCGGTGGCAATCAGATACTGGTCTTCAGCCTGGTTGTCATAGGTTATGGATGGCACCAGGGTAAAACCTTCGTAGGTGGCAAATCGGGTATAATTGATGTCCTCATCGCCATTGTAGGCCGCCATTTTATCAAAAACAAACACCGTGCGATAGTAATCGCCACCAAACATGTTTCCGCTCACAGTAATCCATTTCTTGTTAAAACCAATGCTGGGATAATCAAACCAGGCGATATTGGAGGCATCGGTATCAACCCAGTAAAAGTTCCAGTCGCCCATGGGATCCGATGAGGTGCTTACACCAATGTACAACTTCGATTCATTTACGTTGGAGCCACTGGGGGTGGTCATAATCCAACGGTCGTTGTAGGGATCGTACAGGATTTTCGGGTCAAAAGTACCGGTAGTGCCGGGAAGTGGTCTCCAGAAATTTCCCAAGGCGGTGGTCATCAACACATTGCCTTCTTTGTCCTGTATGCGGACTTCCGTATTCAGGGTGGTCATCAGGTGGTTGGGACCGGCAGCACCCATTACGTCGGGAGGTATCGATCGCTGGTTGTCCTCCAGTGAGAGGAAGTCCCTGGTGGGCGCAGGCGACACTTCACGACTGGCGGGTTTATTGGCCCTCTGTGGTGAAGGCGCTTCCTGATAGATGATGCGGTCGGGATTGGTTTTAAAATCAGGTGCTTTCCAGTTTTTGTTGGGGGTTTTTATCCCTGAAAAATTGCTGTAGTCGGTGATGGTGTCCAGCGCCATGGCTCCTACGTTTACCGTAGCGCCTTTAATGGCTTTGCCGGCTTTTCCGTGATAGCTTTGCGCTGAAAGAAAGGCGCTTAACACAATAAATAGGGTAACAAAAGAGATAATTCGCATGGTGATTGTACTAAATGATTGATAGAATAACGGATGCAAATATAGTATTTTGTTGGTAGTGGGGTGAAAGTGGAAAGTCGCCTGCCAGGCCGGGGAGTAGTGAACTATGAAGTTTGTGAAATTACCTATAATGAATCGATCATAACGATCAAAAAAATCTGCGGCCCATTACTTTTTCAGATTTTACAACTGTTCCAACACTACCGCCTCATAGCCCAGTAAATCAAGAAAATTATGTTGTGTCCGGTCGTTGAAACTGATGTAAGTGTTGAGCAGCACTTTCCAATGGGTGTTTCGGGGCAATGCGATGGTTTTTTTTCGTGAAGTAAAGTTGAGAACCACCAGGATATTTTCACCGTTTTGTTGTCTGAAATATGAAAGCACACCGGAATGACCTTTTTCCAGAAATTCCATACGTCCTTCAGTCAGTGCGGCTTTGGAAGAACGGATGTGTAACAACTTTCTATACAGGGAATAAATGGACATTTCATCTTTGGCTTGATATTCAACACATTTCTCCTGATAGTGGTTGTTAACGGGCAGCCAGGGTTTCTCTGTTGAAAACCCGGCATTCACAGAATTGTTCCATAACATGGGTCTTCGGGCCTGGTCGCGTCCTGAATAAAGAGGCCAGTATTTTAGGCCCAAAGGATCACTGATCTTGCTTCGTGGAACCGGCGTATTTTCCATGCCAATTTCTTCACCATAATAAATAAATGGGGTGCCCCGCAGCGTTAACATCAGTACTGCCGACACTTTGGCTTTTTTTTCCTGTTCCGAAAACATTCCGTTCCGGTTAAAACTTCGGTGTAAGTCGTGATTCGACAACACATGGCACGGCCATCCTTCTTTGGGAATCAGCTTGTACCATTTTTTGATGCTGAGGTAATAACTCCGGGCATTCCATCTGGAAAAAAGCAACGAAAAATCGAAGGCCATGTGCAACGAGTCAGTACCGTTGCCCAGATAACTTGCCGCTATGCCTGCATCACCGGGTGGTAGCGTATAGATCTCTCCAACAAGCAGTTTGTCAGAATATTCATTTACAATGGTCCTTAATTGTTTTACAATTTTTAGTGATTTATTTTGATTGGAATTGTATTTAAGCTCTTGAAAAAACGGAAGCTTAAATGTTAACGGATTGTCCCTGAATTTTTTATCCTTAATAATCATGTTGATGACATCCAGGCGAAATCCGTCAACACCCATGTCCAGCCAATAGCGCATAATCCCATAAAAGGCCTCCTGCACTCCCTTGAGGCGCCAGTTCAAATCTGGCTGTTCTTTTAAAAACGAATGAAAATAATATTGTTCAGTTTTAGCGTCCCACTCCCACGCACTTCCTCCAAAGGCATTTTTCCAATTGTTGGGAGGACCACCTTTAACCTTGTTCTCCCAGATATACCAGTCCCGTTTTGGGTTGTCGGTTGAAGACCTGGACTCCAGAAACCACGAATGAAGGTGAGAAGTGTGGTTGAGCACCAGATCGAGAATCACCTTGATACCACGCGCGTGTGCTTCATCTAACAGTTGTTTTAAATCCTCCATACTGCCCAATGTTGGATCTGTTTCCATGTAGTCGCGCACATCGTAGCCGAAATCGAAGTTGGGTGTTTCGAAAATGGGTGTCAGCCAGATAGCTGCCACACCGAGTTGATGCAGGTAATCGAGCTTTTTTATCACACCTGCCAAATCGCCTATACCATCGCCATTGGAATCGTAAAAGCTGCGGGTATAAATTTGGTAGATGGCGCCATGTTTCCACCAGACCCAATCTTCAGGTTTGTATCTCATGGTCTGGGTGACGAAATAAGTTGAATATCAGTTAATAGTTGGTTCATTATGGTGGTGGCATCATAGTCTATTGACCGAAGCCTGGCTGCCTGCCTGATTTTCTTATGTAACTCTGTCTGATTAAAATAGCTGATTACTTTTTTTGAAAAGCCTTCTTTGGTATCTGCAAGGAATCCATTTTTACCATCTGTAATAATGTCTTTTGGACCCTTGTTGTTATAGGCAATTACAGGGAGTCCACAACTCATGGCTTCAAGCACAACGCAACTGAATGTATCGAATCTGCTGGGTAACAGGAGTAAATCGGCTGAGGAATACAAATCAACGAGCTGTTTTTGTTCCATCCATCCCATGAAAGTAGCATCGGGTAACAGCTGTTTTAAGGAATCTTCTTCAGGTCCCGATCCTGCAATAATGACTTTTAAATTTGGATGTGATCCCTTGATTTTCCCTATGATTTCAGGCAGTTCCATCACCCCTTTTTCTTTGCTCAATCGCCCTGCATAAATTACTGTCGGTTGGTTGCCCGGTAATGTATTTCTAATTTCATGATTATTTGTCGTTTGATAAATTTCGTCCACCCAATGTGCCGTCATTTTCAATTTCTCCTTATCAATTTTCATTTGTTCTCCTGAAAGCCAGTTTTGTTGATCTTTGTTTAACACGAAAACCAAATCAAACATATGATAGAAACCTCGTAAGAGTCGTTTTAATCTTTCCAAACTTGGCTTTTCGAGTTGAAGTACTTTTTTTCCAAACAACATCCAATCGGTGTGAAGGTAAAAATAGGCAGGAACGCTATAGGCATGTTTTAGGAACAGGGCAACCAAACCCATGGGGAGCTCGGTGGAGGTCATAACCCTATCGTATTCACCCTCTTTAAAAATGGAATTTATTTTATTGATGTTGGGAATCCGGATGGGTTGCTGGCTATAAAATGGCAGTGTGAACGTAGCGTCAGGTTTAACCACGATGAGGTTTTTTTCGGATGAGACCGTGTTGCTGCAAACCAACAAATCGATGGGTAGATCGTGTAGTTGTATGTGGTGAAGCATACTCTTTAGCACCATAGAAACCCCATTTTTATCTTCAAAAGTATCGGTTAGCCAAAGCATTCGTTTAGGATGTTTGTACTTTTGTAAGTGATCGGAAAAATTATTGAGCATCGGACGGGCATTGTACAGAACTTTAAAGCTGGTAAAGTTGGCTGCAAGCAGTATGCCTGATGCCAGAAATGGGAAAGACAATCCATCCAGGATTTTTAATAGCTGGCTTTTGTTGGCTGAATTCTTGTCTTTTTTGTCCGATGAATTACTCTTTATTAAATACGTCCGGAGGTCAGCCGGTAATTCAAAATCCTTGAGAATCTGGTGAAACGATAAACCAGTAAAATCGTACGCCAGTTTTAATTTTTCTATTTTTTTTTCGGCTCTCGCCCACAGCAGATTGTTAAGTTCATCGCTGATGTTTTGCACGCTCCTGGTATAAATGGCGGCAGCTTGTGTGGGTTGATTTTTTTTAGCATGTGCGATTTTTAATGCTTCATCAAATACAGGTTTATAAGGTTTTTTGATGAGCATTCGTTTCAGGTTTCCGGGGACTACTCCAACAAACGACTGGTGAAATAGTTCTACGAATTTCATGGTGGTTTTATGTTGTTGCAATTCAGCGAAAGCGTTTGTAATAAACAGTGCCAACATTTTTTCCTGAGCGGTACCCTGGTGTAACAGCAGCCGCAACAATCCAGGATCTTTATGGTTAATGGCTATCTGACAAACATAATCCAGAAAGGCGATGTTGAGTTTTTCGTTGTTGTTGTGTGAACCATAAGGAGCCATTTGCCCGTTTTTTATGGCTTCAAGAGCCAGCTGTGATGCCGGCATTGACTTTTTTCGTTCTTCAAGATCTGGTACATGAAGGCAGGTTCCCGAAAGTCCGGTAAAAATCCCCATGTGGCTGTCGGAACCGCCTGTCATGTACTTTTTATAAGGATGATTGCAAAAATCAGATGGTTTTATCCCTGCATGGTAGGCATTTGACTCTAATACGGTTGGTGTCAGACTCTCAATCCAGCTTTTAACCATCAGGTTTTGCCAGGTGTCGCGTTGCCCGTTGATCACCTCGAAGCGCTCAAAGACAAGCGACATCTTGTTGAAAAACGCCATATCCGGGATATGTTTTGGACTATAGTGATAGAGTGGATGTGCCCAAACCGTTGGAATATCATGCGAAACAGCATATTCCTGAAAGGCGTACACATTTTTCCTGAGTTTATTTAGCATGGTTTCCTGGGCGGGATCGAAACCATAAGCCAGCACATGAATGCCGATATGGAAATCGGGAACCGTGCAGCTAAATTCGGCACCGGTAAGTATGTCAATGCCTTTGTTTTGCAGCTCGTAGCACGAGCGGGCATTGTTGTGGTTGGTGATGGTAAAGGCATTGCATCCGTTTTGCTGAAGCGTTTTAAGTACTGTTTCTGTGGGAGTCCAGGTTTCAGGCACATTGAGGATACGCCCCAGTACTTCATCGGGTACATCGCTGTTGTAGTCATGGCAATGCAGATCCATCCTGAGGGTTTCCTGTATTGGAAACCGAAGTCGTTGTGTTTCGATGAAGGTGGAAATATCTGATTGAAGTAGTTTTGAAAATTCCCTGGCGTGACTAAAAGTAAGTTCCATTCAGATGACTTATATTGGTTGTGCCAAAAGTCCTGAATTCGTGTTAATTGTATATAAAGCGAGGATTAAGGTTGTATTAAAAACCAATGGTAAGTGAAACCCAGAACCTTCTTCCCGGGGCATCCACTCCTGAACCGTGTACCCGATACAATGTATTGAAAATATTCTCAAGCCCAGTATTGAATTTCAGTATCTTCCATTCAAAATGACTTTCAATGTGTACAGAAGTCCAGCCGGGAGTCCCCCCATCGGCAATTCGGTCGTCGTCCTTATCACCACTGCTCAACCGGTTTTGACTGGAGGCAAACATCATCCCGACATCAAAACTCAATTGACGAAATGGACGATAAATGCCCCCCACATAGCCATTGAAAGGAGGTATTCGCCTTATCGGCTCATTATTTTCAGAGTTAAAACCATAGGTATAGATTGCATATGCTCTGGCTGACAGATTACTGGAAAAAACATGTGTCAACTCCGCTTCCGCACCTCTGATAATAGCCCGGTGAATATTCTCCCGATGATAAACCTGGATGCCATCAATGGAATCCTGCCCCATATAGATAGTCTTTACATTGTCGATCAGGTCGGTAAGTAAATTTCGGTATAAAAATAAGGAAGCAAACCACCCTTCTCTCTTAAACTGAAACCCCAGTTCCATGTTAAAAGCCTTCTCCGGTTTTAATCCAAAATTAGGAACTTCATACCTGAAATCGGCTATTCCAAAACTGGATACATCGCTGATATTGGGTGCGCGATAAGCCGTATTGGCAGAAGCCGAAATCCTGAATAACGGACTTAATGCCCACCCTGCACTTAGCAATCCTACCAAAGCATCGGGAGTTATGTGCGATTCACCAAACATAGGATCGTCTACCACCAGTTCTATAAAATTGTACCTGGCTCCGGTTTGAATGGTTAATCGTCCCTGTTCAATTTTATGAATGGTAAACAAGGAAGTACTCAACATGGAAGAATTATCGGGATACAATCCTCGTTCCGATTCCTGAGAAACGCCGTCAGTTAGGATTGTAGAAGCAGAACTGGCGATGTGATCGTAATAGCTCTCAACGCCTGTGGTGGCGATCCATTTTTCCGAAAACGAAGATATATTTTCCAGGATGAACCCCGAAGTAGTAACACCGTCTTTTTCCACATCTGTATGGTCGGCGTCTGATTTCCTTTTATTTCGTTGTTCAAATGAAGATTGAATGGAAATTGTGGCTTTGATTTCAGAAAACAAAGGATGGCTTGTGTACATTTTGAATTTTAAATAGGCCAGACTACGTTGTTGAGGATCGAAACTGTACAAAGAAAATGTCCCGGATTGAATCTGATGATAAAGGGGAACATCTTGTTGAATATCATGCTGAATAGCGAAGATCATTTCTTTGGAATGATCAAGTTTTATCTTCAGCTTCAGATCACCGGAAAAACCGCTGTAGCCGGTTGGACTAAGCACTTTACCCTGTTTACCCGGGTGTATGTCGCCAAATTTTTTGATTGAGAATCCCGATACCAGTGCTAACTTTTTAGAAGAAAAGCCCAACTGAGCACGTGTACTTTTTTCCATGCTGTCGCTCATCCATTTTCCATAAACCGACCCAGTAATGCGGGGCTTTTGGTTTGAATATTCAGGCTCAATGGTTTGAATGTAAACGGTGCCACCAATGGCATCGGAGCCATATTGAACAGACCCCGAACCCCTCATCACCTCGATTTTACTGCACATCAATGGATCAACAGTGTTGAGATACTGGTTTGGGCCCGAGCGAAAGGTAGCGTTGTTTAGCCTGATGCCATCGATGAGGATAAGCGTCTGATATCCGGTAAGTCCGCGAATAAAAGGAGAACCACCTCCCAGATTGGTTCGTTGCATCCAAACGCCCGGCATTCGTTCCATGGCTTCAGGTAAGGTACCAGGTGATAATTGCCGGATTTGTTTCTCTTGCAACAGCGAGATCGCCGAAAGGCTTGTATAATACTTTTCGGAACTCCGTTGAGCCACAATAACGACTTCATCAAAAGTAATGGTATCCGTTTGTACAGAGACTATTTGTGCCCTTAGCCATCCCCACTGTAAGAGGAATACAAGTAAAAGCAATTTTTTCATAAAGAGAAAACTTTATGGATTGATCATGTCATCCACATGATCTAATTTCGGCGAGTTGGCCACAGCCTTCCAATCAAATTTTTCGTCAAACGGGTCAAGCGCCTTCTGTGGATCGAACACCCGCACATCAACAGGTAAGGCATGATATGGAGTGAAATCGGGTTGGATGGAAAACAAATCCGATAAATCAGAGGCACCCGCATCAAATTGATTCAAGTACGGTATTCCGAGAATATTCCAGAAAGTTTTAAAAATGCTGCCAAAACTATAATGATGGTGACCTACATAGTTTTTTTTCGCGTATGGCGAAATAATCATCACGATGCTTCTGTGCGCATCCACATGGTCCTGGCCATTTTGTGCGTCATCTTCGGTCACCACAATGGCCATATTTTTCCAGAAAGGCGTTGAAGACAGGAATTCAATAATGCGACCGAGGGCCAGATCGTTATCGGCCATATAGCTTTCGCGGAAGGGGAATCCTGCCGCCGGCCTTTCGCCTGCTCCATGGTCGTTTGGAAGGATGAGCGAGATAAATCCGGGAGGCTCCATGCCCGGTTTCAACCACTTTTGGGTATATTCATCAATGAAAATATCAGCCCTGAACTGATCGGGGATGGCCATGTTGAAAGTGGGATATTTCCGTGAAGAGTTAACAAAAACCGGGGCAGGTACAGGATAGTTTACCAGGTATTTTTCGCCTCCGTATTTCATGGTTGAATCAGAAATGGCACCGGCGAGTTCGACACTGAAACCAAAATTGAACAAGGATATGTTGTTTCTCTCTAAATGCTCCCACATCGATCCTGCTTCGTTATAATCTTCGGGATAAATGGCACCAGAGGATCCTACAAAAGCAAAATTCCCCGGGGCTGCTGAATTCTGTCTCATCCCCCTGCGTCCACCATATGATGCAGATACACTGGTTTCTACCCATTCGTTGGGATAAGTGCATGTCAACCAGCGATGACCGTCGGCAGATACATCCGAATCTACATAGAAATTATCGGACATGGCAAACCTTTGAGCCAAAGCCAGATGATTTACCATGATATCGGCATTTATTACTGAATCGGTTCGTTTGTTGTTATGGAATGAAACCCCTGCTCCATATCTGGCCATGGAGGGGTCGCCCCTGGCTTCTTTCACCTGACCAAACACTTCATCAAAGGTTCTGTTTTCTTTAGAAAGGAACACCACGTATTTGATTGGCGATGTAAACTCTCCGGGGTAGGCAGGCACGGGGTTGTTATCCTGGTTTTTTTTGTAAGGTTCTATTTTAAAATTGTTGCTCACTACTTTTTGCGAGAGCGCGCCAAGTTGGCTTTCATAGGGAATATCCAGTATCGAAACGGTTCCGTACATAATGCTGCCGATGTAGGTTCCCGCAATGGAGGGGTCAAAATCAGCACCACCATTGGGACCGCTACCAAATCCTTTGGCATTGGCCACAACAAGTTTTTTTCCGTCGGGAGTCACTTTCAATTTGGATGGAAACCAACCAACTGGTATATGACCCAAAACGTCGAACGTTTCTGCATTTATCACTGCAACGGCATTGATTCCCGATTCAGCTACATACAATCTTTTCATATTAGGAGAAAGGGCCAATCCAAATGGAATTACACCCCGCAGATTTGAAAACCGGGCATCCGGATACAAATGGATATGCTTAATAATGGTATCGGTTTTAGGATCGATGACAGAAATCAGGTCGTTATTGCCATTGCTCACGAAAAGATATTTATCGGAAGCCACCACAGAATTAGGACTGGAGCCACCTACAGCAGCAATTCCTTCAATAACCTGGCCTACAAGAAAGCCCGTTTTTATTTTAGATGAAACATAGGCTGAATCTCCCAGATTGACAACCCAAACCGAGAAAGATTCAGGCACGTTGGGATCGCCCAAAGGAGGAACTGACATGGAATCGTTAAGTGCATATCCTTCAATTGCATGTTCTGACATATAGGCTGACGTTGGAAAATCCAGAGACTGCTCTTTCAAATGCTTTGCATCCAGTCCTGTAATAGCTTTGTATTCGTACATTCCCACATTGGCCACATAGGCTTTCTTTCCATCGGGAGATAAGGTTACTCCAAATGGATATCGCCCCACCCGAACCCTGTTAACCAGTTTCCTTTGTTTTATGTCGATGATATTCAAACAGAAATTGATCTGATCAACCACATAAAGGGTATTGCCATCGGTTGACAGAACCAGATCCCCCAGATATCCATAGCTATACTCATTTCCATTCCAGGAGGAAGCGCAATTGATGGAGTCAACTTTTTGGGAAGTGTTTAGATCAAATACGTAAATATTGTTGGAGTTTCCTCCGGAAACATATACATTCTTGTTGTCGTTAGTGATGGCCAGTCCCATGAAAACAGACTCAAGCACCCCTTTGTCGTTGTCGGGTCCTTCAGGTATCTGGGTAACCTGAATGTCATCGCTATCCAGGTTTTTTATCACCGAAATGGAAAATGGATTTGTACCTGAATTGGCTGTTACAGCCACCGTTCCATCAGGGCTTAACACCAAACCGTAAGGATGTGGTGCTACTGTAATTTGTTTACCCATCGGAGTAAGTATTCTACCATTGGGAATAATCGTTTCTCCGCTTTTTGCAACTTCACAATACCGGTTCCCGGCCGGAGCGCTCACTATATATTGCCGGTTAGTTGCACGCTGTTGGCAAGCGGTGAAAATAGTACCCATTGAAATCAGAGAGATCAATGCAAATAATTTAAGTAAATTTTTCATGTTCAGTTATATTTAAAAAAAAGTCGGCTGCTCATTCCCTGATTGTGAATAAAGCAACCGACAAAACAAACCAAAAAAATAATGAAAATGTTATATCAGATAGTCGCTAAATGAACACAATCTTAATTGATCCACCAGGTAGCCACACGCGTTTGATCGTTACCTGCACCAAACTGGCTGCTGATAGCTTGCGAAACATTGTCGGCATTCAACTGGTATTCAGCGTTTGGATACATCCACCTTAATGGAGGTGTGGATGCGGGAAGATAATCAAAATGCGGATATCCTGTTCTCAGGCGATCAAAATAGGCGTTCCAGCCACCCTGCAAAAACGACTGGAAGTACTTTTGCATGATGATCCTTTCGATTTTTTCTTCCGGGGTTAGTGCATTGTCAAGTTCCACAATTGGTTGTGTCAGGTAATTAGTTGCGGACACCTCATCCACATACGAAGCATATTCCAGGGCATAGGTGTTATAAAAGGCAAACGAACCCAGGATGGCATTGTTGTAGTATGTTTTGGCATCGCCTGAAATCCATCCTCTCACAACAGCTTCAGCAAGGATCAACTGTAATTCAGGATATCCTAAAGCAACTGAAGGTTCGGTAGTTGGATCGGTGGTATAGCGGGAATTAACTTTGGACGCGTTTCCAGCGAAAGCTTTGTCGTTGTTCTCATCCGGTGAGGAAACAGGATTTCCTCCATCGTATCCGTTGAAATCGTCGATAGGTAAACCGGCTTCTTTGGCATTTCGGGTTTGTCCATAAAAAATAAAGAGACGGGGATCTTGGTGGTCGCGTAACTTTTGAATAAAGGTAGAGTCCCCATACCTGGAAGAACCATAACTACTTGCGTTAAATTCAGTATATCGATTACCCAATTGGTCAACAAATACCAACTGACAGTTGTCTGCCACTGATTCAAATATAGCTTCGTTGTTAACAATCTGAGCAAATTCAGCAGCGATGTTCAAATTGGCATCTCCCTGCTTTTTGGATAAAGACATCAACACTTTCAATCTGAAGGAATTGATCATTTTTCGCCATAGAGCAGGATTTCCTTTGTAAATAATGTCTCCTTCAATTAAATCGTCGCCCATCATTTCATTGGCTTCCTTGAGTTCGTTAAGAATGCCTGCAAAAACATCCTTTTGTGTATCATAAACCGGGGTAAACAGGGCATCTTCTTCGCCCAACATGGCTTGGGAATATGGTATGTCACCAAATTGAATGGTCAATTTATAGAAATACCAGGCTCTGAAAAACTTAGCAAGTGCCTGATAAGAAGTGTTTTCGATGCGAGTAGCCTCTTCCATCATTTTTGCAACATCTCTAAGCCTGGAATAATTGTCAAAACTACCTCTGTCCCAACTATAGTACTGATTAGGTTCTTCTCCATCGGTTTGAACTACCATTCTGGTAGCAAACAAGGGTGATACTCCCTCTACCTGAAAAGCATTCCACTCAATGGTGGTTAGCAGCAATTGCGGGTGCGATTCCGAAACGTTGTTGGGATTAACATTGATATCTTCCAGTTTCTTGCAGGAGCTGAAGGCGGCGATTACGATGGAGATATAAAAAAGGATTCTTATTGTTTTCATAGTTCAATGTTTTAAAAATTTTGTAAAAATTTAGATGGTGAATTTAAAACCAAGTCCAAGGTATCGCGCCGAGGGATCCTGCAAATCGTTGTCCTGACCAAAATCAGGATCAACAATGATGGCTTTCTTCAAAATCAGGAGGTTATACCCAAAGGCATAAACCTCGAATTTTTTTGATCCTTTGATATTGAACAGGCTGGTAGCATCATAGGTAAACGAAACTGTGCGAAGTTTAACGAAAGTCCGGCTAACCACATTGGCAAATTCACTGCTTTCGTCCTCGGTAACGCGGGCACGGTAAGGATAGTTCTGGCTCCAGGTTTGCCAGCTAACGGCGGTGGTATTGTCTTGAAAAACACGGGTATCCGAAATAACTTCTCCATTCACGCCACGAACAAGTTCGCCACTCACCACATTTACCCCATCTGGAACATAAACAGGTTCACCTGCGGCATATTCAGCATCGCGCCAGGTGGTCGAATTGGGGTGTTTTCCACCCCACCACATCTTCTCAATGGTTCTGGACCAAAATACTCCTCCCACAGCACCATCAATTCCAATGTCCACCGATAGCTTTTTGTATTTAAAATTGTTGGTAAAGCCAAATATCCAATTGGGATCCTGATGTCCCATCATTTGTGGATAGGAATCCTTGGTAGGCAACCCGGTGGTTTCAGAAAGAATTACTTTTCCATCGGGAGATTTCATCCATCCGGTGGTATAGAAGTTGTCAACTCGCTCACCAACTGATAAATAGTTGTATTTATCCTCATCACCATAGATTTTGGTGAGTTTTTTTACATGATGCGACCAGTTAACAAGCACATCCCACTGGAAATTGCGGTTGCGTATGGGCTTGGCCGTCAATACAACCTCTAAACCGTTGGAAGTGTATTCGTTTCCATTTACCTTATGGGAACTAAATCCGGTTGAAGGGGTTACCGGAAGATTCAATATCTGATTCTCATCAACCACATTATAATAGGTAACATCAAGAGCAAGTTTATTTTTCAGAAATGATGAGGAAAGACCCAATTCAATAGATGTGGATTTCTCGGGTTTAATATTGGGGTTGATGATGTCACCGGGATAGGTAATCATGGTTGTCCCATCGTAACTCCCGGCATTGGTATAGTAGGATGATGTTTGGTAAGGATCTAAGTCGCTTGAAACCGAAGCCCACGAACCATAAACCTTCAGGTAGTCGATGGCTTTGGGCATGGTTACTAAATTGGAAACCAGGGTGCTCAGCGAAACCGATGGATAAAAATAGGAGTTATTGGCAACGGGGAGTGTTGACGACCAGTCGTTTCTTCCGGAGAAGGTCAAAAAGAAGGCATTATAAAAATCCACATCAGCGGTAGCATAAATACTGCGTAAGGCTCGTTCCCGTAAGTAGGTGGAAGCTTTTACGTTTCCTTTGGTGTTGTTCAGGCTATACACCCATGGGGCGATAATCCCATCGGTAGCATTATAGTCCTGACCGTATTTGCGGTAGTTGGTTGCAGCACCGGCATTCACTGTCAGGTTTATCTGAGAGGTGAGTTGCTTGTGGTAGGTAGCCAACAAATCGTTGTCCATGGTAAGCCATTTGGAATTCCAGGTTTTGTAGTCGCCATCACGTGGGTCACCATAGTTTAGGTACGACTTGGGACTTTTTCTGTCTTCAAACAAGTTTTTGCTGATAGTCGAAGTCCTCATTTGTACCGAAAAGTCTTTGCTTATATCCCATTTAAGGCTCAACTGACCGTTCATGATGTCGGCATCATACATCTGAGTTAATTCATAAGCTGCAAAATATACGTTGTTGTACCAGGCATAATTGAAGTTTGCCTGACGGTATCCTTCCATTCCCGGGATATATTGATGAGCATCCAGATCCTGACCATTTACGTCATCACCCATCCAGATTAGAATCGTGTACATGTGGTTTTTGGGGCCATAGCCATATCTGGGATAGTTAGTGGAATACACTTTTCCGTATGAAAGCTTGCTGTCGAGGGTAAGATTGTTGGCCAGTTTGGCTGTCGAGGCAAAATGCACACCACCGTTGCTCAGATCAGTGTTGGGCACCTGACCTTTTTGATAAGAATAGTTTCCGGAAAACCGGTAACTAAATTTGGCACTTTTGTAGGCCATCGAAAAATCGGAGTTGGTAACGATACCTGTTCCCAAAAAGTCTTTCAGGTTGTCGTGTTGCTCCCATGGGGTGGGAGTTCTCGAATAACGTGACTGGTCGTCGTATTTGGTGCCTGCCACATCTCCGTACCAGGGAATGGATTCGCCGGTAACATTGTCGTAGATGGGACTATTCCATTGCGCGATCATCTTACCTGGCTCAAATTTTGGTCCCCAGATCATGTCGCCGTCAGAGATACCACCATCCTGGCCATCCCAGAAGGCATACTGACCATTCGAGCCGTTTCCGTATTGGGTTTGAGTTTCAGGATAAACCGTAAAGCCGGCAGTAAACATGGTGCGGTTGGAGAGGGTAATTTCCAGCCCCTCTTTATCAGCGGTTTTTGTGGTGATCAGGATGGCCCCATTGCGCCCTCTTGAACCGTACAAGGCAGAAGCAGAGGTGCCTTTTAATACCGTTATGTCGGCTATATCGTTGGACGACAGGTCGTAGAAATCTGTTTCAACAGGTATGTTATCAACTACAATTAATGGTGTTTTTCCACGTAGTGAAAAACCGGGTGCCTGAAAAATCCCTGTGGGATTGCTAACTGTCAACCCGGCCACTTTACCGGTGAGCAGGTTTCCAATGTTGGGAGCATCCACTTGTTCAAGCTCCTTGGTCTCCATTTGTTGCGTGGAATAACCTACGGTTTTTTTAGCATGTTCGATACCCAAAGCGGTTACCACAAACTCATCCAGATTCACCGAACTTTCGCTTAATTCTATGTTCATGGTTTTTTGAGTGCCTACGGGCATTTCTAAATTCTCATAGCCAATAAATGAAAAAACGAGTGTGGCCTCTGAACTAACAGTTAAAATATAAATACCCTTTGCGTCAGTTACAGTTCCGTTAAGAGTGCCTTTTTCGAGCACATTTACACCCGGCAAAGGATTCCCCGGTTATCTTGTCGGTAACCATTCCGGTAACACGCTCATTCTGGGCAAACAAGGCTGTCCCCAGAAATAGAAAGAGAATCATCATGTAGAAATTCTTCATTGTTGTTGGTTTTTTAGATTTAGTGATTTTTATTTATTATTGCTTTATTTCGATTTTTTAATTCCATTGAACTTGTATGCGATCAAAGACTAAAAGCATCTGATCCACATTATCTGACTTTTGAAGCAGATGTTCAATTTGGGATGATTCCTGATGACATAGCAGGATCGCAACATCCAAAACATGTCCCAACTTATGTTCTGCCTCGGTTTTATCAATAGTTCCCTTTCGAACACCTTTGGTATAGTACTTGTTGATTTTGTTAATACTTTGGTATAGGGTGGGTTTTTCTATCATCACGTGCCCACTAAAAGCACCCGGAGCAGGTTCTGTAGTGTAGGTGTAGTTTTTCTCTATCAAATACATCTTTTTGGCAAAGGCCTCTCCGAATGCATGATTTCTGAGGTCGGAGCCATTCGCTTGTTCATACTGCGTTTGGAGGTTTGCCAGAGAACCCATAATGATGATGCTTTCCATGGGAGCTTCAACTTCCATTATATTAGCTTTGTAAGCCGATTTTGTGTGATGAGCCACTTGCGACCAAAGTGATGTACCCGAAAATATCCAGGCGATAGATAAAAGGATAAATAATTTTTTAGGTTCCATGTTTAGTTGTCTTTTGGTTATAAGTAGAGTAGGTATGTGTGTCGTTTATTGTAATAATTGAATCATTAAGAGATAAAAAAGTATGCGATAATTGAAATGGGTAAAAATCCTGATTTATTGTGGCACATTTCTGCTGAAATTTAATTGTGCAAATATATCGGCAGCCAGGTTATCACATGGTTAAGAGCATATTACGAAAAACTTATCATACTGTGAATTTAACTTTAATTATCTGTTAATTTCCGGCGACATTATGGTTAAGAAGCAAAAATGAACCTTTAAAATGATCCTATATGTTACATGTGTTGAGCTGTTTACCATCAGTTTGTAAGTTTTAGAAAAACTTGACATTCGCGTAATATTCGATTCCCGTAATAAGAATGGTAATAGGAAGGAGGGGCGATCTGATATAAGCAGTCGTCAAAAAACAAACTCACCGTGGCAAACGGAGGGAGTGTTTGAAAATTATATCAATAAAAAAACCCCGGCATGTTAGCCGGGGTAAGTTTAATAATGAATTAGTTAAGGGGCAATTATACCTCGGTTCGATCCAGTTTCTTTAAAGCATACAGGACCATTTTGTAGCTAAACCAGATAAAAACCGGCCAGCTGATCAACCACAATATTTCTTTTAAATACATTTTTCAGTTTTTTTAAAGGTGAATAATCATCTAGTACGCGTGGTGGTCATCTTCCATTTCCTGGGAAGTGATGGGTTTTTTGTTGAGCGAACTCCATGCATACCAGATATATGCAATTACGAACGGAACCAGCAACGAAACATAACTCATGGCCACCAGCGTGTATTTACTCGATGACGCGTTCTGAATGGTAAGCGAACTTTGTAAATCGCTGGTAGAAGGATAGAAACAGGTGTTGTTAAATCCAACCAGAATCAGCAGCGCGAACACGGTGAGTATGGTGCCTCCACCGGTAAACCAGATGGCTTTGGTTCCACATTTTTCATAATGAAATGCCCCCCGGTAGATTCCCCATAAAACTGCCATCACACCTAAAAGCAGGATAACCGTATTCAAAGGCATTTCGATGAGGTTGTTGAAGTATTTGTATGGAACCATGCTCACCACACCATCGGCATCGTATCCAAATCCATCCATCAACAATACATTGATAAGGAAAAACAGGAAAAAAACCAAAAACGGCAACGCGTTAAATAACAACTGTTTGCGGGCACGAGCCAGGATAGTTTCATCCTCAATGTTGTTGAAGAAATACAGGATTCCCAATACTCTGGCCAGGAAGAATACGGCCAACCCCAACGATAGGTTGATAAAGGTTTCGTAACGGGTAAAGTTAAAGGCCAGCTCCAAACCTCTGTACGGATTTTGCCAGATGCTGTGGTTCATGTTGGTCACCAGAAAATCGGAACCAGTAAAGAAAGTAGCCACCGCAGTACCCACGAGGATAGTTCCCAACAATCCATTGATAAACAGAAAGGTTTCGTAGGTTTTGGCCCCCAGGAAATTATCTGCTTTGGTTCTGTATTCATAGGAAACGGCCTGAATAATGAAGGCAAATAAAATCAGCATCCAAACCCAGTAAGCTCCGCCAAAACTGGTGGAATAAAACAATGGAAAGGAGGCAAAAGCGGCACCACCAAAGGTGACCAGGGTGGTAAAAGTGAGGTCCCATTTGCGTCCAAGTGAGTTTACGAGCATTTTTATTTCGTTGTCGGTTTTTCCCAGACTTTTAATCATGGTTTGACCTCCTTGTACGAAAAACATAAATACCAGGATGGCTCCAAGTAAGGATACGATCATCCACCAATACTGTTGCAATGCGAGATATGATAAATTTTCAAACATAATTAGTGCCCTCCTTCATTTTTTGATCCGGAAACGATCTGTGAAACCATAATTTTAATTTCTGCAATCAGCAGTACAGTAAAGGTGACGGCAAATATCCAGAAAGTCACCACCACAGATGATTTATCGATATTGGATACTGCGCTGAGCGTGGGCATTAAATCCTGTACTACCCATGGCTGTCGACCCATTTCGGCCAGAACCCACCCGGCCTGGGAAGCGATGTAGGCCAGTGGAATAGTCCACAAGGCTATGTATAGTACCCACCTGATTTCTTCGATTTTTTTCTTGTAGAGTAGCACCAGAAGTACAATAAACAAAATCATGAAATGTACCCCCAGGATAACCATGATATGGAATGAATAAAAGGCCATGGGGACACTAGGAACCAAATCGTTTGGGTCATCATAATAACCGTATCCAAAATAGGCATAGTTGGCTTCAAATACTTTTAGGTTCTCCGCCGCTGCTACCTGGTCTTTACGCTCCAGTGCATCCTTATAATCACCTAATGCCTTGATGGCCAGCTTACCTTTGTCGATTTTTTCATAATACGACATGATGCCGTGCTTTTCGTTACCGTTGATCAGGTCGTTGATGCCGGGAACGAACACATTGGAGTTTAATGCCACCATGTAGGATAGCAGGTTGGGGATTTCAATTTTAAAGGCAAACCTATCTACGTCAGGTTGCCTGGGGTCGGGAACTTCTTTGAGAAAGCCGATAACTACCAGGGGTGCGCTTACGTTGCCATCATCCAGGCCTTCAAATGCGGCAAACTTCATGGGTTGAGTGTGATAAATATCCCGGGCCGATTCGTCACCCGTTAGTACCAGATAAAAGGACGACAACAAACCAAATACGGCTGCTACGATCATGCTTTTCTTCGCAAAATCCACATTCCGGTGCTTAAGCAGAAACCATGCACTTACGCCTACTACAAAAATCGCCGACAATACATATCCTGAAGAAATGGTGTGTAAGAATTTGTTGATGGCTGTAGGTGAAAAGAGGACTTCCCAAAAGTTAACCATCTCATTTCGGGCGGTATCCGGGTTAAAACGCATTCCAACAGGATTTTGCATCCATGCGTTGGCTACCAGAATCCACAGTGCCGACAGATTCGAGCCAATGGCCACCAGCCAGGCAGAAATCAGGTGAAATTTTTTGCTAACACGTCCCCATCCAAAAAATAGGATGGCGATAAAGGTGGATTCGAGGAAGAAAGCCATAATGCCTTCTATGGCCAGCGGCGCCCCAAAGATGTCTCCCACAAACCAACTGTAGTTCGACCAGTTGGTCCCAAATTCAAACTCCAGAATAATCCCTGTTGCTACGCCAATGGCGAAGTTTACTCCAAACAGGGTCATCCAGAATTTGGTGATCTTTTTCCAAAGCTCATTACCGGTTCTCACATAAATTGTCATCATGATAGCCACAATGAAACTCAATCCCAGCGTGAGCGGGACGAATATCCAGTGGTACATGGCTGTGAGGGCAAATTGTGCCCGCGACCAGTCGACAAGCGCCATGTCAAAATGTTCCATAATACTACTTTTTATTAATTAATTGTTCGATAACATAATCACTGCGTTCCTGATCGGTGCTGAAGTTGGTTTGTAGAAAGTTGGGGAAGAAGAACAGCTTTAGTATGGCAAACATGATAAACAGTTTGATAAAAATGATGAGCCACAATTTTTTGCCTACCGTCATGCTGCGAAAGCCTTCTGTGTAGAAATTGATTATACGTTTAACCGTAGTCATGAGTTTATAGGTATTTGAGTGCTCAAATATATGATATATTATATATAAATAGTTAATTTTTTGTTAATTTATTTTTCATCGCCATGAAATCCAGGTTGAATTAACTAATTTATCTTAAAATGAATCAATTAATGATCCTATAGGCTTATTAGCAAAAACAGCAGATGATGAAAGCATGGATCAGCCTTCAAACCGAAGACCAGTAAAAGTAATGTTAGAAAATTGCAAAAAAAATCCGCAATGAGGCATAATGGCATCATATAACTATATGATCTAAAAGGAACTTATTAGTCCCCCTTATTTATGAGCCGGAATGCGATTGAATGTTGATCCGCTTTGTTTAAATTTGAACCTTTATTCAAATATTCATTATAATAATTGGCTACAGCCTAAAGCTTATGATAAGATTTAATGTGTTTCTTGGATTTTTTTTAACATGGTTCACCCTCATGAGCCAGGCAACTTTTGTAAATGACTCGATACCAGGATATACCCCTGCCGGAGAACCTATCTTTATTGCGGGTAGTTTTAACTCCTGGAACCCGGGCGATCCTGAATATGTCCTGGCAAAGGATGAACAAAACAAATGGTTCATTGTTATGCCTGAAAACCCCGAAGGCAGTAGTATTGATTTCAAATTTACTCGCGGAGACTGGAACCGGGTAGAAAAAGGGATCAACGGTGAGGAAATTCCTAACAGACAGTTTACTTTTGGAAATGGTGATACAGTACATTTTGTTATCTCTAATTGGGCCGATCATGGCGGGGTAGGAGGTTCAACAGCAGCTGACAACGTGGCTATAATGGATTTGCAATTTTATATGCCACAGCTTGATCGCGAAAGGCGTATCTGGATCTATACACCCCCCGGATATGAAATCGGCAATAAACGGTATCCGGTTTTATACATGCACGACGGGCAGAATCTTTTTGACAAGTACACATCTTATGTTGGTGAATGGGAGGTAGATGAGACATTAAATCGACTTTCAGCCGAAGGTTATCAGGTGCCAATTGTAATTGGCATTGATCATGGAGAATCGGACAGGATTAATGAGTATTTGCCCTGGGTAAATCAGCAGTATGGTGGTGGACAAGGTGCTGATTACATGGATTTTATTATCTATACCCTGAAACCTTTTGTCGATCAAAACTACAGAACCCTGCCCGGACGAGAATTTACCGGGATGATGGGAAGTTCTTTGGGAGGCCTGATCTCACATTACGGAGTGCTGAAATTTCAGGATGTTTTCAGCAAAGTGGGGATATTTTCACCGTCCTACTGGATTTCTGACTCGGTTTGGGCGTTTACTACTGAAACCGGGAGACAACAGAGCATGAAAATCTATCAACTGATTGGCAGCATGGAAGGCGGTGGAGCAATTAGTGATATGTGGGATATGCATCAATCATTGACCAACCTGGGTTTTAATGAAAACGAACTGTTTTCACTGGAAGTAGCAGGTGGACAGCACAATGAAACGTTCTGGAGAGATCAATTCACTGATGCGTATTTATGGATGTATGCTTCTTTTGCCAGCAAAATCTACGAAATAAGGCAAAGTATAGAGATCGGGATAAACCCTAATCCGGTTTTTGACGTAATCAACCTCCCCGAAGATATTTTTGGAAAACACGATACCCTCGAAATCATCAATATGAACGGTGAAAAGGTAATTCAAATGAAAATTCGAAACAACAATACAGTGGATGTAAAAATGTTGACATCAGGAACTTATATCCTCCTGATCAGGTCAGATAAAAATACCTATTCCGGCAGGTTTGTGAAACAATAAATTTTCAATATTTCTGCAAAGTTGAGTAGCGATCTGCTTAAAACAAAGGGTCTATACTTAGCGATATAATCATCACCAGCACAAAATAATTGATGCGCATAAAGTAATAAAACGGATTAAAATCCTGTTTTTTTGATTGCAACAAGGGTGCAAATACGGCCACCAACCAAACGGCAGCGATGATAATGATCATCTTGAAAAACAAGGTGGTGACCAATCCATAAACAGGAAGCATCAATGCCGCGATGGCAGTGGCAGCTGTCCAAACGAAGGTGGCATTTTTAATTTGCTGTTTGCTGATTTTTGCCGTGATAGAAGGGTATCCCGCTTTTTCATATTCTTTCCCATAATTGAGCATAAGCAACCAAAAGTGAGGAACCTGCCACACAAAGAAAAAGAAAGCCAGAATAAGCAACCGTGGATCGGTTAGTGAACCTCCACCTGCAACCCAGCCCACCATCGGTGGAATAGAACCGATAATACTTCCTGGTATTACCGCGACAGCTGTTTTACGTTTTAATGGTGTATAGATGGCATTGTACCAGATCAATGCCAGCAAACCCAGTTGGGCAGCTAAAAAACCACTGCCCAAATAAATCAGGTAGGTTCCAAGAATAATTTCGGCGAACGAAATGATAAGCACCTTATTCCCGCTTATTTTACCCGAAGGAATAGGGCGTTTTCTGGTACGTTCCATCAAAGCATCGCGGTCCTTGTCTTGATAATGATTTAGGGCTGCAGCTCCACAGGCAAGGATAAAAATACCCAACATAGGCAATATCACACCGGTGTCGATGGCGTTTTTTGCGAGGGCATAACCGGCCAACATAGTCAGCGTCACTGCAAAAGTGATCCTGACTTTATTAATTTCCAGCAATAATTTTAGCTTATCCATTGGAATCCAATTATTTCAAGGTTTGAATGTAATCGATTATTTTATTGATGTCCTCATCCGACAAAATATCCTTGTAGGGTGTCATCAGATTTGGCTGATAGCTAACCGTAATCGCGGCGTTGGGTTCGGTGATGGATTGTGTGATAAAATCCCGGTCTACTGTAATGGTTTGTTCATTTCCGTCAATCAGAACATTTTCCTGACGGCCCATCAAACCTTTAAAACTAGGCCCGACCAACCGTGTACCATCTGTCGTATGGCATGAAATGCAGGCATTTTTTTTCAGCAGGGTTAATCCGGGAGGTTCGTTGCTTAAATCAGGACTGCTTTTAAGCCAGGCGGCGTATTCATCTTCTCCCACCACGGAAACCGTGCTCAGCATATACGAGTGTAACTGCCCGCAGTATTCGGCACATAAAATATCGTACGAGCCCAGCTTTTGCGGGATAAACCACATGGAATTATTGCCTCCGGGAACCACATCGTGTTTTAAGCGGAAAGCCGGAATATACAAGCTGTGAAGAACATCCGGACTTTTGAGGTTGAGTTTTACAGGTTCGTCGACGGGAAGCACCAGCGAGTCGGAAACTTTGCCGTCAGGATACTTAAAGGTCCATTTCCACATTTGTCCTGTGGCTTCAATTTCCATGGCACCATCCGGAGCGTTAAGCATGGGTTTGTAGCCCGTCCATCCATAGTAAAACATGATGACTACCAAAATAGTAGGTATTACCGTCCACAGAATTTCCAGCCCGGTATGACCTTCGATGTTGGTGGCAACCGGATTTCTCTTTTTACTATACCTGATAAGAAAGTAGATCATTGTAAAGGTAATCCCGATGAGAAAAAACACAGATATCCCCAGAATTAAATAAAGCGTAAAATCAACACCTTCAACAAAATTTGAAGCATTCATAAATTTTTATCGTGTTAAGTAATCTAAAATAACCATGATTAAAAAGGAGGTAAACAATGACATCACGATCGTCATCAAAACCCGGTAAATTCTGGGGTCATATTTCAAGTGCATGAAATAATATGCTACCACAAGAGCTTTTACACTGGCAATAAATAAAGCAGTAGCCACTGTAATGGTCCTCAAATCAGCTCCGAAAACAGAGATAAACACCGTCATCAGGGTAAGCAGGATGAGCCCGACCCAAGTGCCAAAATGTTCGCGGTAGCTGGTAATATGTTCCGCATGGGTTTCTTCTGTGGAATGTTGATTCTTCATTTTTAGTGAATTAAATAGAATAATGGGAACAAATAAATCCAGATTAAATCGACCAGGTGCCAATAAAGTCCCGAATTTTCCAACAATTGATACCGGCTTTTATTTACCTTGCCACTTTTAATCTTTGCTACCACAACCATGATGAATATCCCTCCCACGATCACATGCAGGCCATGTAATCCTGTCATAAAGAAATACAAGTTAAAATAAAGTTTTTCACCATTTGGCAATTGATTAAAATGATCCATGCCTGGGAATAAACCGTGTTCAAACTTGGACGACCATTCAAAATATTTAACAACAAGAAAAATCAGGGCTGCCAGGATGGTCAACCAGAGCAGGAGGATCGATTTCTTCGAGTCTCCTTTCTGAAGTGCTGAAATGGACATGGCCACGGTCATACTACTGGTGAGAAGGACTACTGTGTTCGCAGTGCCAATCCATACATTCAGGTTGAAAGAAGCCAACAGGAAGGCATCCTGGTTTAATGAGCGGTAAACCATGTAAACCAAAAACAAACCTCCAAAAAGGAGCAGTTCGGTGTAGAGGAAGAGCCACATACCCATTTTTGATGCTTTTGCATCGTAATGATGCCCTGAATTGGGCAAAGTGAAATGGTGGTTCATAAATGGACGTTATTGTGATTTTGCATTGGGATAATTGTACGGGCCTCCTTCGGGAAGTTCAGGCATCTTGTCGAAATTGTGCAAGGGTGGGGGAGAGTCGGTTTGCCATTCGAGGGTCATGCCATTCCATGGATTTCCGGTTGCCTTTGGCCCTTTTCTGTAGCCTGCAATTAAATTGTAGATCATCAGCAACAACCCCACAACCAGTATCCATGATCCAATAGTGGATATCTGATTCAATGTGTGAAATTGAGGCAGGTAATCGTAGTAGCGACGTGGCATTCCCATGATGCCCAGGATCAACATAGGAAAATACAAGATGTTGAACCCGATGAACAGGAATCCGAAAGCCACATAGGCCCGAGTCATGTTGTACATTTTGCCCCACATCTTAGGAAACCAGTAATGTAATGCCCCAAAAAAGGCAAATCCCGCTCCACCAAACATCACATAATGAAAGTGGCCTACAACGAAATAGGTGTCGTGAACATGTACATCCACGGCCAGAGCACCCACAACCAATCCTGTTAAACCGCCAATAAGAAAGTTAAAAATAAAGGCCAACGCAAAAAGCAACGGGACTTTAATATCGATAGAACCTTTGTATAGTGTGGCCAGCCAGTTAAAGACTTTAATAGCCGTGGGGATGGCAACCAGGAAGGTTAGAATAGAAAAAATAATGGCAGCAGAGCCACTCATGCCCGAGGTAAACATGTGATGTCCCCAAACAAAATAGCCAACAAAGGCAATGGCCATACTGGAATAGGCGATGGGTTTATATCCAAAGATGGTACGTTGCGAAAAAGTAGGGATAATCTCCGAAACCACGCCCATGGCAGGTAAGGCCATAATATAAACCGCGGGGTGCGAATAGATCCAAAACAGGTGTTGATATAAAATGGGATCGCCACCCATGGAGGGATCGAACAAGCCTATGCCAAAAACCCGCTCCACCACTATCATTAACAGGGTAATACCAATAACGGGTGTGGCCAATACCTGAATCCAGGAAGTAGCATAAAGTCCCCACGCAAACAAGGGCATTTTGTTAAAGGTCATGCCCGGGGTTCGTAATCGGTGGATGGTGACAATGAAGTTTAATCCGGTTAAAATGGAGGAGAAACCCAAAACAAAGGCTGCCATCACCGACATTGAGACGTTGGTTCCTGTTTTAACACTGTAAGGAGCGTAAAACGTCCATCCGGTGTCGGCGGGCCCACCCCCAAAAACAAGAGTCGAAAGCGCAAACAATGCACCTATTATATACAACCACCACGACATTAAATTTAAACGTGGTAAGGATACGTCATCTGTTCCCAACATGATGGGGAGAAAAAAGTTCCCAAAAACAGCCGGGATGCTGGGGATAATGAATAAAAAAATCATGATCACACCATGAAGCGTGAATACCTGATTATAGGTTTTCGCTTCCATAATGTCGCGACCCGGATTAAACAATTCAAGACGCATGAAGATTCCAAGGGTTACGCCAACAAGGAAAAATGCGCCAATGGCATAAAGGTACATTAACCCAATGCGCTTGTGATCGAGCGTGAATAACCACGACCAAATCCCCTTTTTTACATTGAGGTAATTGATTTGCTGAGTTGCAATTGAAGTCATTTTAATGGTGTTAAATTTGGTCCGTTTTTTTTGATTTTCTACCTTTTAGCGTAAGCGAAGCCAGGAATATAAATGCGATAAGCAAAATTATCGTGCCTGAGATTTTGGTCATGTTGAACACGTATTTTTTTCCTGCCGGATCGTAGCTAAAGCAATAATTGAGCATCTTGGTGATGGTGGGTCCGGAACGCCCCTGTGCAGCCTCGGCCACTGCCATCTTGATATCGAATGGAAGAAAGTAAGCACTGCCATAAAGATAGCGGGTGATTTTTCCTTTCGGACTTAACACGATTAAGGTGCCAGGGTGAATAAACTGAGTTCCTTCTTTCTTAACTTTAAACCCTACTTCATCAAGAAGCTTAAAGATATTGGCACTGTCGCCTGTAAAAAAATGCCAACCGTTATCCGTATCACCATGCGACAGTAGTTTAGCGTAGGTGTTTTTCTTTTTTAAGGCAAGGGGTGGTTTTTCTACCTGGTTAAAACTAATGGTAAAAACCTGATAATCTTTTCCCATGGTGATGTCGGCCTTCTCCAGGGCTTCGGCCAGTCCGTTGAGCAATGGTGAGCAAATGCCAGGACATTCGTAATAAACCAGCGAAATAATAGTGGGTTTGTTGATGGCCTCTTTCAGATTTACCCTGTTGTATAGCTCATCGGTAAAGATCAGATCTCCCGAGAGTGTATCATCCAAATGTTCATACACACCAAGTTCTTCCTGCGCGTGTATGGGGTTGATCATGGCAATAAGCGAAACTATAACCGCGGCTAACACCTTGGTTATATTTCTTAATAAATTCATTTTCAATTTTGTACGATTTTAAGTTGTGCTGATGGTTTCAGGCGGCTAATTTAGACCAAATAAAAATAAGAACAATTTATTTTGGCATAAATAAAACTTAATGTGATATATAGCATAGTATATTGAATCAATTTGTTACTTCGGGTATGCTTCATGAAAATTGATGTTGAATTATAAAAAAATTGATTAACAAAGGATTGTAAATTCCAAAAAAAAAGACTATTTTTCCCATATTAATACTCATTTACATTTTTAGTAGTTGACTAGTGTTTTGATTATATGTGAATTATGATTTTCGGTAAGGCAATTGTTAGTAGTTAAACAAAAAATTAAAGTTATGAGAGCACTTAAATTATTTATGTTCTTATCCGTTGTCTCTGTGGTCGCAATGAGTTGCAACAAAAGAAATGACAACATCATCGATCCTACCATCAAGTCAGTTAATGATTTGAAAGTGCCATCCGATTTCGATTGGAAAACCACCCAAACCATTTCTGTTATTGTTCATCTTCCTGCTATTGGGGAAGTGCAACCTTTGATCATTACCAACAGGGATGCATCAAGGAGGTATTTCAGAGGGTATCCGGAGGATGGTTCCAGAACCATCAACACTAAAATTACCATTCCGGCTTACATGCATGAGTTAAGGCTAATGTACAATGGTGCTACGGGGCCCAATATGGTATTCATTACCAACAATTCGTTGGTGTATAATTTCAACAATACGACAAAGTCGGCCACCTCTGTCGGATGTGACCTCGATGGTTTTACAACCTATAGCAAAGGTGGATGGGGAAGCCCAGCCAACGGTAATAATGTTGGCCAGTTGCGCGATCAATATTTTGATCAGGTGTATCCCGGCGATTTTGTGGTAGGCAATCCTGCGCAATTTACTGTTACATTTAATGCATCAAACGATGTGGAGACTTATTTGCCTGGCGGCGGTCAGCCTCAGGTACTTACTCAGGACTGGTTGAATCCCGGAGGAAGTGAACATTTGGGAAATATGGCGGACCAGATTATTGCAGCCCGGCTCAATCGCGATTATAACCAGGCTGGTTTTCTTGGAGTGAACTCAACTTATTCGCTCGGAGAACTTGTTTTTATGGATGGTCCTTTTGCTAATGTTTCTGTGAACGATTTTCTGAACATGGCCGAAATAGCTCTTGGCGGTGGGGATATGAATGGACACACGGCTGATGAGTATTCCAGTGCCGCGGAAAACATCAACCTCAGTTTTCATGAAGGAGAGAACGATGATATTTTAACATGCCCCGAAGATACTGAATTGGAAGATCCTTACATCGAGCTTTCCTCCGTTTGTTCCGAACCGGATGTCATTTTTACCATCATCAATACAGGTGATGGGGATATGACAAGTGCTAAAACCTATACATTATATAAGAATAATGTTGAAATTGACGATGGAAACTATCAGCTTTCTGTCAATCAAACAATGGATATTACTGCCAATGGAACCGATACCGACGAGTTTAAGCTGGTTATAGAAACGCCCGATCAGGGCACTTTGCAGGAAATAATTAACGGCTGTGGTGATGGTGGGTCTACTTCTGAACAGTTGGCTGGTTCACTGGCTTATGAAGACTTGTGGCCAGGCAAGGGAGACTACGATTTCAACGACCTGATCATTGATTATGATTTTGAAATCAATAAAAACGATCAGGAAATTGTCCAGGGAATCACCGCAACATTTGTTGTAAAAGCTTTCGGAGCCGCGTATCACAATGGTTTTGGGTTTACTTTGCCAACAGTTAATCCTACTGATATTGTGTCTGTTATTGGTTATAATGTGATTAACGGAACGGTGTTTACTATTGGAGGCAATGGTTTGGAATTAGGGCAGAGTAAAGCCACCATCATCGTTTTTGATGATACGCGTCGCATTATGCCGCAAACAACAGGTGGCGTTGGAGTAAATACGCAATTGGATTACGATTATATTGATCCGGTAACCATCGTGGTGAATATTGTTTTTGAAGACAACGCCATTACATACAGCGAATTGAATATTGGAAGTTTCAATCCGTTCATCATTGTCAACACCATGATAAATGGAGTACCTGGCGCACGCGGTTTGGAAGTCCACCTGCCCGACTATGAACCTTCCGATTTATTTGACGAAACGTATTTTGGACAATGGGAGGATGACTCATCTGTAGCTGAGGGTCGGTATTTTGTCACAGCCAATAACCTCCCCTGGGCCATCAACATTGCTGAAGAATTTGACTGGGTAATTGAATTTCAGGATATCACCGGCGCATACAACATGTTTGCAGAGTGGGCACAAAGCGGTGGGATTAACTATCCTGACTGGTATCAAGATAACAATGGATATAGAAATGATAACCTCATCTATCCTACCCAGATTGTTAAGTAAAAGATTTTAATTATTACTTTCACCACAATAGTGTTAGCAACCTGCTTGTATTCCCAAAAACAAGGGATGAAGCGGGTTGCTTTTTTATTGTGTGAATTTAACATATTTCACTACAGCAAAGTAGTTTAAACGACAGGAAAAATTAGGATGTCTCGTTTCATGAATTTTTAAATAAAAGAGACGAAAAACAGGGTGTCATGCGAATCCTGTCTTCCCCTTTACTTAACCCCGACATGCTTGGCTTCCAGGCTAAACTCGGCCACAGGTTGGGTGATGGCGTTTATTTCCTCATCACTTGCTCCTTCATCTGCAGCCTGCAACTGGAGTCTTTTTACAGAAATAATTTCTTTGGTGACCAATCCATCTATTATGGCCGGTTTTCCGATGGCCGTAGTATCCACAACGTAAACATCCTTCGGAAAAGTAACCAGCACACGCTGTCCATTTCCCATGTCCATCTCAAGCCAGCACCCGGAACCGTGGCAAACCTCCACGATGGTTCCAGTAAGTTGAAGTTCAAGTTCATCGTCGGTTTCCATGGCTGCAGCCAATTCTACGGCCTGAACGACGGGTAGCTTTGCATTCTGGATTTGAGTTGCATCTCCTTTATCTGATTTTGGAGAGGTGTCGCATCCTGAAATAACCAGTACAATCAATAATGAATAAAATATAAACTGTTTCATGGTGTTGTTTTTGTAAAAAATGCCGGCGTCTTTCAAAAGAAAGAATCCGGCATTTTTAGTTTTTAAAATAATGTTAACGTATGATTTTGATGTCTTTAACATCTTCAATCTTAACGGTACCTCCTTTGTTTCCCCACGCATTAAGCACGTAATTTATTACATCTACAGCGTCCTGATGAGTTTCAACCTGAAATGGCATGGGCAGGTTGTAAACAGCCCCATTGACTGTAATTTCTTTGTGCGACCCGTTCAACACTTGTAGAACGGCCCTTTTTTTATCGGCCATTAAATAATCGGAACCCTTTAACGGAGGAAAGGCGCTGGGAATTCCCATACCATTCAACTGGTGACAGGCGACGCATTTGGCCTTATAAATAGCTGCTCCTTTTGGATACTTTGTATCTGCAGGATCATCGTCAGGTGTATTGGCGGCAAAATTGTTTCCACTGAAAGCCATCATGGCACACAGCAGCATCGATGTGGTAATTATTTTCATTTTAATTCATTAAAGGTTTGAAGCGGCAAAGGTAATAAAAGGATTAATTTAGATCTGTTCCAGCTAATTAAAACGCGAAATAATTTTCCCGCTCAGTTCAGGTCATCCCCCGCAACAACCCATCTTTAGCGTGTTTTTTTTCTCAGTAGCAGGGGGCATCATTTTCTCGTGGGGAACCAACATTTTGGTGGGTGGGCTAATAAAGGGTATCCCTAAGGAAAGTCCGCGCAATACGAAAAGTATCCCTAAAATCACAATAAATATGGGCAAGACTTTGCCGAATCGTTTGCGTAGGTTCCGGCCAATGACGTTTCCAAGGAGTGGAATGGTGGCCATAATCGGGATGGTGCCCAGACCAAAAATCACCATGTAAATGATTCCAAAAAATGGTTCGTTGGTATTGATGGCCCCGGCAACAGCCACATACACCAGTCCGCAAGGCAGCAACCCGTTCAGAAGTCCGATTAAAAACAGGGAAGGCAAAGAACTGATGGCAAATAGTTGTCTGAATTTACCAATGAGTTTTCCCGCATAACCAAAAAATAGCTGCTCAATTTTTATTTTACCTTTGAAAAGTGCAGGAAAAACCACTGATACAATCATGATGACACCAATACCAATGGACGCCCACTGTTGCAAACCGGCCATCTCAATTCCATGTCCCAGTAGTCCAAAGATGGCTCCCAGAATACCATAGGTTAGTATTCTACCCAGATTGTAGGTTAAACTTCCGAGTATTTTGTAGCCAAAGTTTCGTTTTCCGAGAGGCAGGGCCACAGCGATAGGGCCGCACATCCCTATACAGTGCAAACTACCAACAAGCCCTGTTAATAAAGCCATTAAATACAGTTCTTCCATTACTTAATGTATATTGGTTTTTCAACGTAGAACTTTTTACCCTGAAAGCTCCATTGCGATTTTAACAAGTATTTACCTTTCGAAAATTGCTGAATTGGGAGATGCATTTGGTTGCTGTCGGTCTGACTAAAGTAATAAACACGATCCATTTTGTTGTTAGATGGCCTGAAGAAAACTAAGGTTCCGGTATCAACAACCAATCCGGGGAAATAAACCACCAGTTCTGTCTCATTTTGGGAAACTGAAAACGTAGCATTTTCCAACCTGGCATTAGCCATTTCATCAATACGTGTTTGATATTGAATTCCCTTAGGATAATAATCTTTTTCAACCAGGATGATGTCATTCCTGAAAGTCATGTAAACTAAAATGATAAGAAATGACATAAAAGCGATGATCCACAAAGCCAGTTTGGTTCCCCAGTTCCATTTTGTTTTCATATTTTTATTTTAATCAAGTGAAGAGGGTCCGACAAAGGAAGACTCCTGGGTTTCTATTAATACGCCTTCCGAATACAGACCAATCTGAAACGTTGTTTGCGAGGAGCGAAGTGCCTGTGTCGGAAGAATAACCAAGAAGGTTCCCTTTCCCATTTTGCCTTTCTCCACGGCACTGTGATCGCCAATATATTGGATTCGTCCGGGAAGCGATTCTATTTTAAAAACCACATCGATGGTCGCGTTGGTTTTATTTACCAGATCGAAGGTGTAAATATTGCTTAGGCTATCTGAACCATAATTTTGGTACATGCTTCCACTTGCCCTCAGAATGGTGACTTCGAAATTACCCCTGAACATAAACAGAGAGGCCAAAAAGATCAAAAGCAGGGTAAGCACGGCAGAGTAAGCAATGGAACGTGTATTGAAAATGGAGTGTTTACCTGTACTGATACCTACTTCCGAATCGTATCGGATAAGTCCTTTTGGTTTGTTGATTTTTGACATGATGGCATCGCACGCATCCATGCAGGCTGTGCAATTAACACATTCCATCTGAGTTCCATTTCTGATGTCGATACCTGTTGGACAGACCACCACGCAACTGTTACAATCGACACAATCCCCCATATCGGCCTTCGTTTGTAGTTTTAACGGACCTCTGGGTTCTCCACGTTTATAATCGTAGGCTACCAGAATGGTTTTTTTATCGACCAGCACGCTTTGTAGCCGACCATAAGGACAGGCTATGGTGCAAACTTGTTCGCGGAAAAAGGCAAAAATAAAATAGAATGCCCCGGCAAATGCGAACAATCCGGCCAAACCGCCCCAATGATTAACGGGGTCATTAAGCAGAAAATGTTTCACCTGGTCGAAACCAATTAGATAGGAGAGAAAGGTAATGGCCGTTATAAAAGAGATGATATAAAAAACAGCATGTTTGAGCGATTTTCTCCACAATTTGTCAAAGTTCATCGGGCCTTTGTCGCGCCGGCGTTGAGCGGCCCGGTCTCCTTCGATCAGATACTCAATTTGCCTGAAAAGGAACTCCATAAAGATGGTCTGAGGACAAACCCATCCGCAAAAAATACGGCCAAAAATTACCGTGAACAAGGTGACAAAAACAATGAGGGTGATAAACGAAATTAAAATCAGGTGAAAATCCTGAGGCCAGAAAGTAATACCAAAGATGATAAATTTTCTTTGCAGGAAATCAAAAAGCATGATGGGATCGCCATGAATTTTAATAAACGGACCTGTGTAAAAGACGAGCATGAGGAAAACGGCTACCCACCGTCTATAGTTAAACAGCCTACCTTTAATTTTTTTGGAATATACCCATGCACGTTTCCCGCTGGCATCAACGGTGGTTAGCTTGTCACGAAAGTTCTCTGGAGAAACAGGTGTTTTTATTGTCATTTTTTATTTCATTCGTCACTTTTCCGAAGAGCAAAGTTAACATTAATCAAAGCAAAAGAAGCCGAAAAAACATGCGGCTTCCTGTATTTTAGAATAATAATTTGATTAATAAGCCGCACCTTGTGGTTCCTTTGGAATGGCCGGTGTTGTACCTTGTAAATCAACCAGGATATAACTGATTACTTCCAGACGGGCCCGCTCCGAAAGCTGGCTTTTGTATGGAATCATACCCTTTTCAATAACACCATCGGCCACCACCTGGTATAATTTCTCTACCGAGTTGCCGTGAATCCAGTAGTTATCTGTCATGTTAGGACCTACCAGTCCACCCCCATCCAAAAGATGACAGACGGAACAAATTTTTGTCCAGGTTTCTTTTCCACTGGCCAGTGAAGCGGGATCATTTAGAATTTTAACTTCAAAAGTGGCGCTGTTTTTCATCGGTAGCGCATCTTTGGCTGTAGCCATTGCGACTTCATATTCCCGGTTTTGTATCAGATCGTCGGAGTGGAAAATCCACAGTCGGATTAAATAAACGATGGCAAAGGCTATACAAATGTAAAAGAGCCATTTCCACCAGGGGGGCAAATCGTTGTCAAGTTCCCTGATACCGTCATAATCATGGTCTTTTATCAACCTTTGGTTGGTCAGGGTATCTCTTTCATAATCTTCGTTATGGTCGTTTTTTATGTGATTTGTTGCCATAGTTACTAGGTGTAAATTGTTAGTTTGAATGAGGTTTTGAAGGGAGATCGTTATCCTGATCCAGGGGCAACCGGCTCATTTCCTCAATTTCTGATTCATTTGTCCTTAACGTTAGCCAAGTGACCAGAATAAAAAAGATAAAAAATAAGAGCATCGAAATAATGGGGTAAATTTCTATTCCGGCAATGTTTTCAAGAATATTGATAACGATCTTCATACCTTCTTCAAATAACGGTTTTTAATTATTTATTTTTATATACATCGGTTCCAAGGCGTTGCAGATAGGCAATCAAGGCAATAATCTCCTTGTTTTTATCCACCTGTATACCGTTGACTTGTAAATCTGCGACAATTTGTTCGGCCTGGGCATTCAAATCGGCAACAGCCTGGTCGGCATATCCGTTACCATAAGGTACTCCCAGTTTGATCATGGCATTGATTTTTGCCACTGTATGGCTCAAATCAACTTCATTTTCTATTAACCAAGGGTAGGCCGGCATGATGGATCCGGGGCTCACCTTCTGGGGATTCTGCATGTGATTGAAATGCCACGAATTGGGTTTGTAGTTGGGCAGAGTATTTACCCCTTCACGTGATAAATCGGGTCCGGTGCGTTTTGAACCAAAAAGGAATGGATGGTCATACACCGTTTCACCAGCTTTGGTGTACTCTCCATAACGTTCAGTCTCACTTCTGAATGGCCTGATCATCTGTGAATGACAAAGATAGCATCCTTCTCTGATATAAATATCCCGACCTTCTAGTTCTAACGGCGTGTATGGTTTTACTGCCGAGATGGTGGGTACATTTTCTTTCACCAGGTACATCGGAACAATTTCTAACAATCCACCGATAAGGATTACCACCAGCGCGGCGAGGGTGAATTGTAACGGACGTCCTTCCAGTCGGCGATGGAACCCTTCTTTGGCCTTTGGGGTTTCTTTGGCAGGAGCTGAAGCTTGTTCAAAACGGACAAAACTCCCTGCCTGAGCAGTTTTAACAACGTTGTAAACGAACATCAGGGCTCCGATGATATAGAGTGATCCTCCAAATGCCCTCAGATAATACATGGGAAGTATTTGTGTAACGGTCTCAAGGAAGTTGGGATAGGCCAGGAATCCTTCGGCTGTAAACTGCTTCCACATTAAGGCTTGCGTAAATCCGGCGAAATACAATGGAATGGAGAAAAACAGCATGCCCAGTGTGGCTATCCAAAAGTGTACGTTCGCCAGTTTGGTGGACCAAAGTTTGGTATTAAACAATCGGGGAACCAGCCAGTAAATCATACCGAAATTCATCATCGAATTCCATCCCAATGTTCCAATGTGCACATGGGCAATGGTCCAGTCGGTAAAATGACTCATGGCATTCACAGTCTTTAGCGAAAGCATGGGACCTTCAAAGGTGGCCATACCATAGGCTGTTACTGCAACGACAAACATCTTTAAAACAGGATCTTCGCGTACTTTATCCCAGGCTCCGCGTAAGGTTAATAATCCGTTGATCATACCACCCCAGGAAGGTGCTATCAACATAACAGAAAATACAACACCCAATGCTTGTGCCCAATCGGGAAGTGCGCTATATAATAAATGGTGTGGACCAGCCCAGATATAGAGAAATATCAGGGCCCAAAAATGGATGATCGACAATTTGTATGAATAAATAGGTCGATTGGCGGCTTTTGGTATAAAATAATACATCATACCCAAAATAGGCGTGGTTAAAAAGAATGCCACGGCATTGTGTCCATACCACCATTGTACCAAAGCATCCTGAATACCAGCGTAAATAGGATAACTGTGGGTGAATGACGTGGGTATAACCAGGTTGTTGGTGATATATAAAACCGCGATAGTTACCCAGGTAGCCAAATAGAACCAAATCGAAACATAAATGTGTTTAACCCGGCGTTTTACCAGTGTCATAATCATGTTGAGCCCGAATACAACCCAAATCAACACCACGAGTACATCAATTGGCCAGATTAATTCCGCATACTCTTTCGACTGTGTAAATCCAAAAGGAAGTGTAAGAGCCGCCAGAACGATAATTAATTGCCAACCCCAAAAATGAATTCCTCCAAGTAATTTACTGTACATGGGGGTTTTAAGTAACCGGGGCATGGAGTAATAAACTGCCGTAAAGATGCCGTTGCCAACAAAGGCAAAAATAACCGCGTTGGTATGCAATGGCCTGATGCGGCTATATACCAACCAGGACAGGTTCCCGCTCATTTGCGGGAAAATCAGCTCAAGTGCGGCGATAAGCCCTACCAACATGCCTACAACGCCCCAAATAACGGTGGCCCATAGAAACAGGTTGCTAAACTTGTTGTCATAAGTAAATTTTTGTAGCTCCATAAGCTTAAACTAATTAGTTAAAAAATGATTCTGATCTATTTTATTTTCCTCTGTTTTTTCTTCATCAGAAGTAACGACACTGGCTGAATCCTTTTTTTTTGATTCGTCAAATAATATCCTGACGGAAGGAGAATACATGTCATCGTACTGGCCATTTCGAACTGCCCAGATAAAACCCAGCAAAAAGCCACCTGCAACGATAATTCCAATAACGGCTAAAAGGATAATGACGGTCATTTAAGTATTCCAGTTCCCAATTACATTTACGTATCAAAATTAGAAAATTTACGTCTCTTTTACACGGGTTTTGTAATTTAAATAGAATTTAAATAACATCTAAATGTAATGATAAACAGCGTGTTAAAGTTTGTACCGTTTGGCCATGAGGCGAATTGAGAAGGTGGCGAAGGTTACAACAGTCACCGAACTGATGGGCATGAGGATGGCTGCGATGATCGGAGAGAGCAAACCTTGTACCGCGAAAAAGAGTCCGACGAGGTTATATAGAAACGAGATTATAAAGCTTAAAATCACTATCCGAATGGCCAGTTTTGAAAATCCAAAGAAGGAGGGAAGCCGTTCAAATTGTTTCGATTCGACGATCCCGTCACAAGCTGGCGAAAAGCTGTAAATGTCATCGGCTATGGTCAAACCCACGCTACTTTCCATTAAAGCTCCTGCATCATTCAATCCATCTCCAACCATGAGTACTTTTTTTCCGGTACTTTTTAATTGTTTGATAAACGACATTTTATCCTGGGGGCTTTGGTTAAACCGGAGGTATTCGTCGTTGCCAAATAACGGCCCCAGGTTGTTTTTCTCACTGTCGTTGTCGCCTGAAAGTAAATACAATGCATGGCTTTTTGAAAGTTCCCGGATGACGGCCTCTAATCCGGGGCGATAGGAATTTGCGATGCTAAAATACCCTGCAACATGATGATTAATAAAACAATATACGTTGCTGGTGTTGGGTGCGTCATCTACCTTTCCTGTGATAAACTTTTTCGAACCCAGGTTGATTCTCGTTCCATTTACAATACCTGAAATGCCCATGGATGGAATTTCCTGATAGTCGCTTATTTCAAAGCGTTGATCACCCGCGATGCTTTCCTTAATGCACGTGCTTAATGGGTGGCTGGAATGGGATGCCAGAAATTTGATTTTCAATAAGTCTTCACCGCTTAGGTTATTCCCAACAAACCGGATGTCCATACTTTTGTTCAGGGTAATTGTGCCCGTTTTATCAAAGACGATGGTGTTAATTTTACTCAGGTTTTCGATTACCTCTGTATTTTTAATATAAAATCCGGCTCTGCCAAAAACACGCATGGTACTACCAAAAGTAAATGGAACGGTGAGGGCCAACGCGCAGGGACAAGCGATAATTAAAACGGATGTAAACGCATACAAGGCCAGGGATGGATTATAAAAAAGCCAGTAAATACCAGCTGTAACACCGATGGCCAGAATAATGATTGTAAAGTATTCACTTACTTTGTTTATGATACTACCCAAAGAGCTGTCGGGTTTGCCGAACCCTTTGTCCTGGTTCCAAAGCTGGGTAAGGTAGCTTTGTTCTACCTGATGAATTACCTCCAACTCAATGGAGCTGCCCGACTGACGTCCTCCCGCGTAAATCATCTCGCCGATTTTTTTTGGAACAGGAATCGATTCGCCAGTTACAAATGAATAATCGATTTTTGCAACTCCTGAGAGAAGGGTGGCATCGGCCGGTATCAATTCCTGGTTTCGAATGAGAATACGGTGTCCTTTTTCTAGTTTGTTTAAAGGAATACTCTGCTCGCCGGAACCTGAAACCAGGGTAACGGCAACCGGAAAGTAACTTTTATAATCCCGTTCAAACGATAATGCCTGATATGTTTTGCTCTGGTACCATTTACCAATCAACAGAAAAAATACCAGTCCGATAAGCGAATCCATGTAACCTATACCTTGTAGGGTGGCAATTTCGTAAGTGCTTTGTATAAAGAGGGTGAAAATGCCCAAAGTGATGGGGAGATCAATGTTGATTATTTTATGCTTCAGACCTTTAAAAGCGGATAAATAATAGTCGTTCGCACTGTAAAACATTACCGGCAATGCCAATATAAAGCTCATCACTCCAAAGAAACCGGTAAATAAACTTCCCAATTGATCGCCTCCGGGGAGATACTCAGGGAATTTGTATAACATCACATTCATGAAACTAAATCCGGCAATACCTATTTTAATCAGCAGTGTACGATTGCTGTGGGTTTCTTTTTTGTCGAGTTTGGCAAGGTTAATTTCGGGAACGTAATGGATGGAAGCAAGTAATTCGACCAATTGTCGCAAGGTAATTTCTCCGTTGTTAAAGGTGATGCTGACCGTTTTTGCAGGGAAATTCACTAAGGATTGGTTAACACCTGAATGGAGTGTGTGCAGGTTTTCGAGGAGCCAGATACACGAAGCGCAATGAATGGTTGGGATATACAAGTTCACCACGCAAATGCCACTATCAGAAAATGTGAGTAGTTTTTCCGCGATTTCTTCATTGTCAAGAAACGCAAATTTTTGGTTGTTGACGGTTTTTTCTAACTTAATGCCTGCCATGGGCTGGATTTCGTAATATTTTTCCAGCTGACTTTTATTAAGTATCTGATAAACAGTGCTACATCCATGGCAACAGAATGCCTTTTCGTTCCAGAGAACAGGCTGACTGCCGCAATCTTCGCCGCAATGAATGCAGGGTGTGCCCATTATGGTTTGTCGCTCTTGATCAGAATATGATTAAAGGTAATGGCCCACATTCCCCGGGGTTGACCTACTTCAAAATCAATGGCTTTGTCGTTGGGATATAGTTTTCTTATTTTAGCAGCAACGTCGGTTGGAATATCAACATACAGCTTGCCATGACAAACCATACATTCTTGTTTAACATCAATGAGTTTGTAATAAACCGGATGCCCGTCCTTGTCAACGTCGACCCTTGTTTTAGGAATAGCCCTTTGAATATATCCCATGACATATTCCTTATACACAGTGTTTTCGAAGTCATTCGTTTCATTATCGGGGTTGCGGTTTTTTTTTGCCACGCGTTTAACTCCAACGTTTAGCACCCGCGCAAGCGAATCGGTGATGGGAATGGCTTGTGTATTACAAAATTCGAGGGCATACATAGGGCCACCCTTTTGCATGGCGTCCATGAGTGCCGACTTGATCCCAAACATGGACTGATGAACCAGAATAGCTCCTTGTATCATCAACTCCCGGTGCAAACTGTCATTTAAACCAGGGTAAACCATGACCTCGTTTTCTTTTACAGGTTGCTGATTTTCTTTTGCAGGTTGTTGATTTTCTTTTGTTTGCTTATTGGTTTGGAGGCATCCTGAGAACAGCGTGGTGTAGAGAAGAAATAGGAGGGAGATTGTTTTCATGTGAAATAATACTTATGGTTTAATAGCAATAATTTTTCCAACAAAGCGTAAATCGTGCCCGGCAAGCGGATGATTGAAATCCAGGGTAACATATTCCTTTCCGATGGCAATTATTTCGCCGTGGTGTTTATTTCCGTCGTCATCGGTCATGGGAATGACATTGCCCTTTTGAAGCATGTTTTCATCAATTTTCCCATCCGCTTGAAAAGTATCTATTGGCAAATCAAACACGGCATAGGGGTCGGTGGGGCCGTATGCGTTTTCAGCATTGATGACGAAGTCAAACGAGTCACCGGTGTCGAGATGAACCAGGTTTTGCTCAAAATCGGGAAGTAACTGGTTGTTGCCAAGAGTAAGCGTTACAGGTTTGTCTTCAGGTACCAATTCCATCGTTTTTCCCGTCTGTACGCTTATCAGCGAGTAGGTTACCTGAATATTTTTTAAAGAATTTTTTTGCTTCATAATGACATTGAATCCATTGCAAAAGTACTACGATTACCGGAATAAAAAAAGCCCTTTCCATCATGTGTGAAAAGGGCTCTTAATGGCGATCGTTTTATTAAAAGTGTTCTTCGGTTGTACTTTCGAGTAGGTAAGGATGGTTTTTTGGTATCAGGGGCATTTTCGATAAAGAATAACCTGTTACCAAGCCAAATAATCCGGCAAAGCCGATAAAGGTTCCGACTTCGATAAGAGAAATAGCGTGTTTAAGTTCGATGCTGGGCATAATGGACATGTACAACTCTACCCACTGTCCAACGATGAGCACAAGTACAGCGAACAACACCAGGTTTTCATTTTTAGCCACCCGGTTCCACATTAGGAAAAGAAATGGGAACGCCCAGTTAACGAGCAGTTCAGTATAAAACATGGTTTTGTATTCACCCATTTCGCGGGGCACATAATAAATGGTTTCTTCAGGAATGTTGGCGTACCAAATTAACAAGTATTGCGACAGCCACATGTAGGCCCATATAATACTAAGTGCAAAAATGTAACGTGAGAAGTTGGCGATGTGTTCTTTGGTGAGCATGGGCAGATAGCCAAGTTTACGCAGGATAATGGCGATAGCGGCAATGGCGGCTACTCCATGGAAAAAGGCGCTAATAAATTTTTTCACCACATAAATAGTGCTGTACCAGTGCGGATCGAGCGACATGAGCCAGTCGATGCTGAAGAGTGAAAACGAGAAGGCGAAAACAAAAATGAATACTTTTGAGCTGAACTCAATTTTACTAAAATAAGCAACACCACCCACCTTATCCTCACGCAACGACAGGCTCTTGATACGGTATGTGAGAAAAATCCATAATCCGAAGAAAACGACAAAACGCAGTGCGAAAAATGGGAGGTTCAGGTAGGGTGCTTTATGCTGAAGCAAAGGATCTTGTGCTACGGCATCTGCATGTGTCCAATGGTATAAATCATGAACACCCAAAAACATCAAAGCAAACAACACAAAACTAACAATCAGGTAGTTGCTCATGGCTTGTGGAATGCGCAAATAGGCCGCCGACCAACCCGACTGGGTTACCGCCTGGATGGCCATCCAAAACAAGGCACCCATTGCTATCGAAAGAAAATAATAATTATTCAGCAATAAGTTTGCCCAGGTCCTGGTTCCGTTTTCTGTGACAAAACCTGCGATTACAGAGATAACACCCAGCACGATCATGACAAGCATGATCAATTTAAATTTGCCACTGAGTTGTACTTTTTTATCCATGTCGGTGATTTTAATGTGAATCATGTTTAGTTGGAAAGGCTTCTGATATAATTAATAATCTTCCACCGTTTTTCCGGCGCGATCTGTGATCCGTGAGGACCCATGAGCCCGGAAATGGATCCCATGGTGATGACATAATACAATTCTCCATCGGGTTTCGATGTAATAAAGGTTTCGACAAGCGATCGGGGTTTGGCAGGAAACAGACCGCTGGTGTATAAGTAACCATCACCTTTTCCCTGATCTCCATGGCAGTCAACACAAAAAATCGTGTAAAGCCGTTTACCCTCTGCAATCGTTCCGGTATCGCCAGTCAACGGATTAACAAGCTGTACACCAGCCAGTGTTTGGTTTACGACCCTGTCGGTAATAGTCGCCCCCGGGTATGGAAAAGGCATGTAACCTCGTGCAACAGCACCCGTCACAGGCAATTGGTTGGTCAGGCTGTCGCGGAAGATCGGATTTGGAGAATAGGCTTTATAGTATTTGGTGTAATACATGTCACGCACCCCAATGTAATCGTAACCTGGATTGTTTTTATCCTTGTTGCACGATAACAACGCGAAAGGAATGATCATCAGGGTTAAAAAACGTAAGAATTTCATCTTGAAGGATTTTTTACTCATGGTCATTTACTGTTGATTCTTTTATTTCAGTGGCTCCGGTTTCTTTAAGCATCTTCATCAAATGCTTTGTTTCCTGCTCGTTCATGTCCTCAGTATTGGCAATCACAAGAACAAACTTGTCTTCCGTGGATCTGGGATCAGGCAAAACAACCTGCTTTCCCGGAAACATTTTTTCCCTGCCAAGGTAGGTTAGAAAGGTCAATAAGGTGCCGATAAAAATAGTCCCGACAAACATAATGATGATGAATGACAGGGTGTTAAGTGGCTTCCCTCCAAATTTCAACGGGTAGCTTACCACCGACATCCAGTAAAGCATCATAAAGATGGCGACAGCCCCGACAGCTCCATACACAAAGGTTGCATAGGGTAACCGGGTGGTTAGCTTAAGCCGCGACCAGATACCATGAATGGGAAATGGAGAATATACATCAGCTACAACAATGCCATCGGCTTGTAGTTTGTCGATAGCATGCAGCAACACGTCCTCATCTTCGTAAATGCCCAGTATATTAGTTTTCATCTGTAAATGATTTTAACGTGGTTGTTTCTTTTAATACTCCTTTCACCTCACTGATAGCAATGGTTGGTAGCCAGCGGAAAAATGCAAGTACGCCTAACACAAATAATCCAATGGTGCCGACAAAAGCCGCTATTTCTGTAATAGTTGGCGAATAGGTTGCCCAGGTAGCCGGCAAAAAGTCTTTGGAAAGTGAAGTCACCACGATGACATACCGTTCGAACCACATTCCAATGTTGATAAAGATGGACATGATAAATACGATGGCGATGTTTTTTCGAATGGCCTTAAACCAGAATAATTGAGGAATAATGGCATTGCAGGTAATCATCGTCCAATAGGCAAAGGTGTAATCGCCCGTGACCCTGTTTTTCATGAAGGTAAAGAGTTCATATTCAGATCCTGAATACCAGGCGGTGAATAGCTCCGTCATGTAGGCTGTGGCCATGATAAGTGAAATAAACGTCAATATTCGGGTAATGGCATCGAGGTGGCCATCCGTTACATAATCCTTAAAGCTGTATAATTTTCTAAGGATAATCATCAACGTGAGTACCATGCCAAATCCTGAAAAAATAGCACCTATAACAAAATAGGGAGGGAAAATAGTGGTGTGCCAGCCCGGTACAACGGATACTGAAAAGTCCATAGAAACAATGGAGTGTACCGAAACTACCAATGGAGCGGCCATTCCTCCCAGGAGCAAAGCGGCAGTTTCGAAACGCAGCCAGCTTTTAGCATTCCCAATCCATCCAAAACTCATGGCGCCATAGATTTTTTTCTTTATTTTGGAGGCGGTGGATTCGCGAATGGTGGCAAAATCAGGAATCATGCCCATGTACCAAAACAAAGCAGAAGCCATGAAATAGGTGCTGATGGCCACTACATCCCAAAACAGGGGTGAGTTAAAATTATCCCAAAGTGGGCCACGGGTATTCCAGTAAGGGAAAATAAAGAATCCATCCCAAATTCTGCCCATGTGAAGTAAGGGGAACAATCCTGCCGCCATCACGGCAAAAATGGTCATGGCCTCGGCTGCCCTGTTAATCGAGGTCCGCCATTTTTGACGCAGGATGAGCAGGAATATCGAAAAGGCAGTTCCTGCATGACCGATACCGATCCACCAAACAAAATTGATAATGGCATATCCCCAGGCTACGTTGTTGTTTAATCCCCAGGCTCCGATACCCGTGGAAATGGTGTTGTAAAATCCCCAGGAACCCCATGCCATGGCGATGATTGCAAGCCCTGCCGTAACCCACCACCAAATTGGTGTGGGTGCATCGAGTGGCCGCAGCACATCCCTGCCCACATCGCTGTAGGTCTTGTTTCCCTTTATTAGTATTCCTCTTACTCTGGTATTGTACATGTTATCAGTTTTTTTTGTTCAATACTATGCTTCTGTATTTCTCACCCTGGTTAAATAACTTGTAGAAGGCAGGGTATGGAGTTGTTCCAGTAAATGGTACATGCGGTCTTCTTTTACCTGCTTATATACTGCACTTTCTTTATTCAGCAGGTTGCCAAATTGAATGGCATCGGCGGGACAACTTTGCTGACAGGCAGTCCTGATTTCACCATCGCGCAGTTCGCGGTCTTCCATCTTGGCCACCAGTTTTTTCTCCTGAATGCGCTGTACGCAAAGCGAGCATTTTTCTACAACACCTCGTTGACGAACTATTACATCCGGGTTGAGTACCATTCTGCCCAGCTCGCTGTTCATGTTGAAGTCGAATTTATTGTTGTTGGTAAACTCGAACCAATTAAAGCGACGTACTTTGTAAGGACAGTTGTTCATACAATAACGTGTTCCGATACAGCGGTTGTAGGCCATCTGGTTCAGGCCTTCGGTACTGTGGTTGGTGGCAGCAACAGGACATACATTTTCGCAAGGGGCATTGTCGCAATGCTGGCACATCACCGGTATGTGGTACACTTCCGGATTCTCTTCACTACGGGCATAATACCTGTCGATGCGCATCCAATGCATGATACGCCGGTTTTTTACCTGTTCTTTACCGATTACGGCTACATTGTTTTCTGATTGACAAGCAATAACACAGTTTGCACACCCGGTACAGCTGTTCAGGTCGATGGACATCCCCCAATGCAAACCATCGTATTGTATCTTACTGTATAACGAAACATTGTGTTCCTCATCGAAAACATGCTGTTCGTTTCCGGCAAAGGGATTTTTTAAATATTCGGGCAGGGTGGTCTCGCGCGCGATGGGCCTGCCTTCCATGTCGTGGTGAGTTTGTGTAAGCGCCAGGGGATAGGTCTTTCCACTGATTTTTTCAATTTGTATCACCGTACCTGCCATACCGGCCAGGTTGTCACGGAAGTTCATCAAAGGATAGGCATTTTGACCCACGTTGGTTCCAGCTTTACCGGCAGAGGTACGGCCAAACCCAACAGCAAGGGCGGCAGTCCCGTCCGGTTGACCGGGTTGCACGAGCACCGGTATCTCAAAAAAACCATTGATGCTCACCACATCTTCCAGTTTCAGGTTATTTTCTTTCGCGAAGTTAGGTGAGATACACAGGTAGTTGTCCCAGGTAGATGTGGTGATGGGATCAGGCATTTCAAGCAACCAGGGATTGTTGGTATATTTACCGGAACCGATGGACATTTTTTCGTATAAAACCAACTCGAGCCCGTCTCCTTTTTTATTTGAAGCGGAAATTAGCTTTTGATGAACAAAGGTGGGTTGGGTTCCGTTTTCAACAAGATATTGGTATACCCCATCGTGTTTGGTTTGATTCCAGAATTGTGTAAAATTTCCAACTTCGATGTGGTTGTCGTTCATTTTTGTTGACCAGAATTTTTCCATGAAAGTGGAGAAATCAATGTTCTGACCATGCCAAATAAGCAAACTATCCTCGAACTGGCGCGTGGTAAATATCGGCTGAATGGTTGGCTGCATGATGCTGAGGTAGCCTTCTACAGGAAGCGCATCACCCCATGATTCCAGATAGTTGTGGTTGGGGCAAACCAGATCGCATAAGGCAGCTGTTTCGTCCATCGTATCGGCAAACGATACTTTAAAACCGGTTTTGTTGAGACCCGAGATAAAATCCTTCGCGTTGAAATAGTCATAAACAGGATTCACATTGTGAATCAGGATGCCTGAAATATCCCCTGCGTTCATGTCTTTCACCAGTCGAGCCATTTTCTCATCGTTGCCTTGTTTGAGGTACATGGGTCTGTTCAGGTCGATGGTTGTGCCATAGTTTTCCAGTAAATTGTTGATGGCATTTACAATCAATTGAATGTCGAGGTTGTTGGTTCCCGATACGACCAAAGAGGCTCCTTTGTTTTTCAATAAATCCGCTGCCACCGGCATAATATCGATGGGCGAATCAACTGTGGGATAGGTTGTAGCACCTGTGTTACGTGCAATTTCATTGTACAAGTTGAGTAAAATCAAACCTTCATCGGAGGGTTTAATTCCATAACGGAGGTCGGCATTTGAACCGGTAAGCGACAAATTGCTTTCGAACTGATAACTACGCGACATCGTTTTTTTTCCACCACTTAATTTCCGGTTAGCCGAATATTGTTTGGTAAAGGCAACGGGCATCAGCCAGTTTCCCAGGTAATCTGCATTAAACCCGACAATGATCTGTGCCTTGTCGAAGTGATAATTCGGAATCACAGCCTTACCAAATTGCAACTCATTGGCTTTCCTCATGGCAAACATGCTGACAGGGTCGTACATGATCCATTCTACGTTGGGAAAGGTGGTGGTAAATTCTCCAATTAACGCTTTTGTTGAGGGGCTGATGATGGTTGAAGTAAGTAACACGACTTTTTTACCTGTCGCATTCAGCGCGTTTAGCTGTTTTATGACTTCTTCATCAATGGTAGCCCAGTTGGTTTCTTCACGTTGACGGGTCGGTTTTTTTAAGCGGGCATCATCGTATAAATTCAGCACCGAGGCCTGAACACGGGCACTGGTACCGCCTTTGGTGAGGGGAGAAAGGTCGTTGCCTTCAATTTTGATAGGGCGGCTTTCCCGGGTCTTCACTAAAATGCTGCAATAGTCTGTTCCATCGAAAAAGGTGGATGCGTAAAAATTGGCAATACCGGGTATGAGTTCTTCAGGTTGGTTGAGCATGGGAATGGCCTTGCGGACAGGCATTTGGCAACTACTCACCAGGGCAACCGCGCTGACCGAAAAGCCCAACATCTTAAGAAAATCGCGTCGGCTTGACTTTCCTTTGATTTCTGATTCATCAAGACCTTCGATGGAAAATTCGGGATGTGGTTTTTTGTTGTTTAGAACGGAACTTTGTTGTTCCGCGTGCTTCTCAAGACTTTGCCAGTATATTTTTTCCATGGTATGTTTATCTGGATAAATATTTATTCATGTTGATTGATTAATAGTGGCATTTTTGGCATTCATCGCCACCAATGTCCTTCACTGTAACTGCGGTTATTTCACCGTCTTCGAGTTTTTTGTGCAATTTTGTATATTGATCATAAAATTTATTGTTGGCAAACTGCACCGTCTGTGTACGGTGGCATTCGATGCACCAACCCATACTGAGGTCTTCTACCTGGATAATTTGGTCCATTTTCTGGACTTCTCCATGACACTTTTGGCAATCAATTTTACCCACATTTACATGCTGGGCATGATTGAAGTAAACATGATCGGGCAGGTTGTGAACTTTAACCCATTCCACCGGTTTATTGTTTTCGATGGCTGCATAAATCTTGGCAATTTCAACTGTCCCTGTTTTTTTACCCGATTTTACTTGTGCGTGACAATTCATACAGAGGGTAACCGGAGGAATACCTGCGTGCATACTCTCGGCTGCGGTATAATGACAATACTGGCAGTCGATTTTGTTTTGACCGGAGTGAATTTTATGCGAAAAAGCGATGGGTTGATCGGGTTGATAGTATTGCTGGCGCCCCAGGGCGACGGCCTCAACAAAGATGAGTTCACCTATTACCGCCACTGAAACCAAAATAATGACAATGTGTATCCATTTGGCTTTAACCATTTTGGTGATTACCAGATCTGCAACACTAATGACAAGCAAAACAAGCATGATGATAAAAGTGGATCGCATATTGCGACGCTCATCGCTCTTTTTTTCGGCCAGCAGTTTATTATTTTCTTCTGCTATGGACAGTTCTTCTGCTGTTGATCCTGTGGCAGGAGATTCTGTGACTGTGGCTTCTGCCCCTGCAATTTTTCCATCGTTTCGGATGTAGGCCAGGATACCACGCACCTGATCGTCTGTCAGGTTGTGCGGAGGCATCGGAATCTTGAAATGGGCTTCAAACACTTCAATCGCAGCTTTGTCGCCTGACTGAATTAAAGCCTGCGAATTTTGGATAAACTTAATCAACCAGCTTTCCTCACGCTTGTCGTTTACCCCTTTCAAATCCGGGCCAACCAACTTACCTCCTCCAATGGTATGACATGCTTTACATTGCTGAAAATTCTTTTCATCGTCAGCAGTTTGGCTATGAGTAGGAGGAGATGCAAAAAACAGCAGAATGAAAATTCCTAATGTTAGGATTACCCTGAATTTCAGGGTAAATCCTTTGGCAATACCGTTAATGATCATGATGTATAGATTATCAGATAGACAGTAATTTTTTTGAACGTATACAAGGTGTTAAAAATAAGCTAACTTTTCGAATTTTGAAAGGGCAAAATTATTTAATTTTTGAAATAATTTAGACTAATAGGCAACAAAATACCGAATTAGTTTACAACTATTTGTGATTCATTAAAGTAGGAGGTTAAAAAATTTGAACAGGATAAAAAACGAACCTGTGAAGCTAAATGAATGGCATCTTTTATTCATTTTTACAGCTATTTTTCCGGAGTCAATCTCAAGGGACAAGCAAATAAGTAGTCGCTGAGATTACCAACTACCTCCGGCACCGCCACCGCCAAAACTACCGCCACCAAAACCACTAAAACCCCCTCCGAATCCACTACCACCGCTTCCTCCTCCAAATCCGGAAGATCCTCCGCTAAAATTATTCCAACTTCCACCATGCGATCGGTTACCTAACATGCTTCCCAGAAACAATGCAGTCCACAAACTGCCGTTTCGGCTGCCAATACCATACGAATTTTTCTGGCTTCGGCTGATAAAAAAGAAAATGATGATGATAATAAGAAAAGGCAAAATTCCTACAAACCAGGGCGTTTGTGAAGCTTTATTGTACCCTTTGGCTGATATTTCTCCCGAAGCAAGTTTCATTAACACATCAACGGCCTGATCGATACCCTGATAGTAATCCCCATTTTTAAAATTCGGGACCATTTCTTTTTCAACAATTCGCTTTCCAGTAGCATCGGGAATTACAGGCTCGAGTCCGTAACCGGTAGCGATAAATATTTGGCCTTTGTCTGTGCTGCTAAACTTAGGTTTTAGGAGTATGACAATTCCATTATTGAAATCTTTTTGGCCAATTCCCCACTGTTCCCCCAGGGCGAATGCATAAGATGCAGGATCGTAGCCATCGAGGGAATTGAGGGTAACAACAACGATTTGATTTGAAGTGGTATCGTGGAAATAGCGCAATTTATACTCGAGCGTGTTTTTTTGACTTTTTGTCAACACCCCGGCAAAATCGTTTACCAGGCTATCATTGAGTGGTCTTTCATGTATTTTCTGTGCATAAGATGCACTCAACAGGAAAATAAATAAAAGAAAAAGGATGTGTTTTAATGGCTGCATAGATGGTTAAAATATGGGCTAACTAAATGATATTTCATCTGATAGCTCGTTGATATCGTCCAGGTGACGCGGGAAGTGCCGTTTTAATTTTTCCCCTGTTTGCGCTATACCTTCAACGAGTCCTTGTACAAATCTTCCTTCAGTAAAATGGGCAGTCATCGTTTCTTTGGTTTCTTCCCAAAAGTTATCTGGTACAGCCTCATTAATGCCTACATCGCCCAGGATGGCGAATTTTTTTGATTCAACTGCCAGATAGAATAGTATTCCAGTTCGTAGATTTGTTTTTTCCATCTTTAATTTCTTGAATAGATAGGCGGCACGGTCGAGGACATCTCCGCTACATTCGCATTCGATGTGAACCCTGATCTCACCGGAAGTATCCATTTCAGCATTAAGAATGGCTTTTTTAATGGCTGTTTTTTCTGTTTTGGTGAAAAAATTCTTGGCTACCGTATTCATGATATTATTCTTTAGAAAGATACTTTTGGAGCAGTTTCAGCGCCTTGCTGAGCTGCAAAATAGGGCTTTGGCGAAAAACCAAACATCCCTGCAAACAAATTGTTTGGAAATAATTTGATGGTGGTATTGAATTCTTTCGTGACATTGTTAAATTTTTGCCTCTCTACAGTGATCCTGTTTTCGGTACCTTCGAGCTGGGCTTGCAATTCTAGAAAGTTTTGATTGGCTTTAAGATCAGGATACCTTTCAACCACCACCATCAATTTTGACAAGGCCTGGGTAAGCCCTTCCTGTGCCTGTTGAAAGTTTGCGAATGACTGAGGACTTAGGTTATTGGCCTCGATATTAACCGAAGTGGCTTTCGCTCTGGCATTGATAACGCCTTCCAGTGTTTCCTTCTCATGAGAAGCATATCCTTTAACCACTTCTACCAAATTGGGAATCAGGTCGGCACGTCGTTGGTAAACATTTTCAACCTGAGCCCATTGAGCATCCACCACTTCCGATTGTGAAACCATGCTGTTGTAAGTACTTTTGTACCACGAATAGCCCATAAATATAAACATGAGGATAGCGCCCAGAATGACAATTAGAATAATCCAGCCTTTTTTCATTTTAATAAAGTTATTATATTATACAATATGAGATGGTTAAGATGGTCTTAATTAAAACAATCGTGTTTACTACTACTTTTAACCTGGTGGTTCAAACCAAAATAATTGGCTAAGATATAAATAATTCTTTGATAGAGAAAGTGAATTTCAGGTTGAGTTAAGGTTTTATCCCAAATTTCACTCCGGAAGATTGGTGATGTCCTATACACCCATTAGTAGTCCAATTCCTCCGACTAAAAAACCAGCGGCCATATTAATTAGTTTTACTATCACGAACCCTTTTCTGGTTTCAGCGAGCAAAGGAATACTTCCATGACCGTCTTGTACGATTGAACTCGCCAACAGGATGCTAAAAGGCAGATTGCCCGAGGCAAACAAGAGAACGAAAAACAAGTGTGGCCCTGATTCGGGAATAATGCCAATGAGTACAGCCGCCACCAACATCAGGAAAAGATTATCGCGGATAAGACCTTCCAGATCGAGATAACTATTCATCAGGTGCAATACCGCCAATGTGCCCAGCGTCCATATAAAAATTCGTAAAAAATGCTTTCTTAATACATGGTTCCACAAGTGATCGGAAAGGAAATGGTCGTTAACTGTGATGATAATAAACAGGCTTATGATGATGACCGCGATGAAAGTAAACCTGATCCATTCGGGATGATCATGCACATCCATGGCAGGCAAAGCAAGTAATTCGTTTCCGTGGGAATCATCGTGAGATAAAATAACAAACAATAGAATACCAATCAAAAAAGCCATCATGGTCAACCTTAAAGTGGTGATATCTTTCAGTTGGTTCACGATATTTCTCAAATTAAAACGAGCCATTTCGATCGTTTCCTGATGGATTTCAAATTGCCTGTCGGGGCAGGAGACCACTACTTTTCTCTTGTAAAAGAATTGGACGATAAATCCGGTGGCTACGGCAATGGCAAAAATGATCACATGTAACAGAATGGCAGCCTCAGGGATGATAGAAAACATGAAAAAGGCCTCATCACCTGAGGTGGCAATCATGGTAGCAACCAATGCGCCAACACCGATCACATTATGCACGTAAAGCGAAACGGCAGTGTAAGCGCCAAGGCACCCGGGAATAATGCCCAATAGAGCGCCGGTCAGAATTTGTTTCCAGGCACTTTTCTTCAGGTCTTTGCTCCACATACCACGAGTAAAAACATTGAGGTATTCGATAATGAGCATCATGGCCAGCACAAACAAGGTAATGGTTAAGGTCTGGCGCAGAACGAGTAGTATTTGGTCCATATACAATTTTAAACGGCCTCAAAAATAGAAATAAAAGCCTCTGAAAAATAATAAAATGGAACCTTCATCTTCCAATTGGATTATTCCTACTTTTGCTACCTAAATACCTATTTTATTAATGGCTAAAATTGTGAACATTACCGAAGCTGTGTCCATCGCGTTGCACAGCATGGTATTGGTGGCAAAGGCCCAAAAAAGCCAGATGAATGCCACCATTATCTCCAATATTACCGGAAGTTCGAAATTTCATGTTTCTAAAGTATTACAGAAACTGGTGAAAGATGGATTCCTTCTTTCACAACGTGGTCCCGCCGGTGGTTTTGTTTTGGATAGTCCTCCCGAGGAAATTACTTTGTTGCAAATATTTGAATCCATTGAAGGTAAAATCATTATTTCAAAGTGCCCTTTAAATAAAGTATGCCCTTTTGGCGAGTGTATTTTTGAAGATATGACCATGATCATGACCCGGCAATTCAGAGAGTACCTCGAGGCTCATACCCTGGCTGATTACATGTTGCCTAAAAATCGTAAAATCAATTGACAATCAAGATTTCATAGACCTTTAAAAGTTAGATCCCTCTCGTTATCTTGTGAGAAATTCAGCGGTTTTTGTAAAATATTCATGCAGGATTTGTTTGTGATCATCCAACATTCCCGATAAGTCGAGGGCATGGTTCATGTGCTGAAGCCAATGAGTCCTGGTTTCGGCGTTCATGGTAAAATGAGCATGTCGTTTTCTTAATTGGGGGTGTCCCCGCTGATCGCTATAGGTGGTGGGACCACCCAGGTATTGTATCATAAATAAATGCAGGCGGTCTTCGGCAACGGCAAAACCATCACGGTACATGGGAATCAGTAGCTGATCGGTCTGAACTCCTTGATAAAAGTCATGAATTAATTGTTTTATATGCTGTGGGCCAATAGTTTGGTAAAGGGATAGTTGCATGGGTAGTCATGTTTAGTAATTGAAAAAAGAGTACTTTCTGCGTTTTTATATATAAAACGCCAACGTTGGTTTTCTCCGTTGTTTGATGAGTTAATGCCCTATTTTTTTGGTTTATAGCCGCGCTGTTTGGCAGCTTCCTCCAGCCGTTTTTGAAAACCGGATTTCTTCTTTGCAGGCTTTTTCTTGTTGATCTCAATGGTAGCCCTCAATTTATCTTCGTTGATCGCATAACGGAAAACAAACATCTGTCCGAACGTAATAATGTTGGCAAGGAAATAGTAATAACTCAATCCTGAGGCATAACTGTTAAAAATTCCAAGGAACATGATGGGCATGAGATACATCATGGTTTTCATACCTGGCATCTGACTGGTTTGTCCGGCCATCATTTGGTTGTTCATATAGGTATACATGATGGTGGAGACCGTCATCAACAACGTGAATAAACTCACATGGTCGCCATAAAATGGAATGTCCCAGGGCAATTGCATAATGGAATCGTAGCTGGATAAGTCGGTTGCCCATAAAAAGGGTTGTTGGCGAAGCTCGATGGAGGCCGGGAAAAATTTAAATAAGGCAAACAAAATGGGCATCTGTAACAACATGGGAACGCAACCCGCCGCAGGATTGACCCCTGCCTGTCTGTATAGAGCCATCGTAGCTTGTTGCTTTTTCATGGCATCTTCCGTTTTCGGGAATTTCTTGGCCAATTCATCAATTTCGGGCTTTAAAACCCTCATTTTGGCCGACGAATAATAGGTTTTGTAAGCAATGGGGAAAAGGATCAACTTTAACAAGAGTGTAAGCATCAGGATCACAATGCCGTAATTCCACCCATAACCTCCAAGCCAGTTGAAGGTTGGAATGACGATGTATTCATTAATCCATGCCAGCAGGAAAAATCCCCAGCCAATGGGTATTTGACGTTCTAAATCAAGATCATACGCTTTTAACGTGTAAAATTTATTGGGCCCAAAATAGAAAGAAAGCGGAATCGATGTTGTTCCCTGCAACTGGATAGGAAGCTCAAATTCAGCCGACATGGTTTTAAGATATCGATCGTTTCCATGGTCCTTCTTTTCGATGACTGTTAATTTTCCGTTATCAAAAGCATCTTTCGCGATAATGGCCGAAGAGAAAAAACGCTGTTTAAACGAGACCCATTTGAGTTTGGTAGAAATTTGTTCATCATCGTCTTCTGTCTCCGACATATATTCCACATCATCACTCAAATACTTATAATAAATAGTAGAACCATTCCATTGATCCTGAACCAATTCCTGTTTACGAAGGTCGGCAAACCAGTTCAAACCCATGTAGTTGTTGTTGGATGACATCACCCCGTCCAGTCCTTCCAGATTGATGGTGAGATCGAACAGGTAGTTGTTACCGGTGATGGTATACAGATACTCGATGTAACTGTTCAGGTTCTTCTCTCCATCAGGCAAATCGGTGTAAAGCCGCATGGAGAAACTCATGGTGTTGTCGCCTGATACCGTTAAGTTGGTTTCTGAGGTGGAAGGTGAGAAATAGAGGTCTTCGGTATTGATCAGCCTGTTTTTGGAGAAGAAGGTCAGCCCAAAACGAGAAGATTCTGGTTCCAGCAAGATCAATGGTAGCGAATCGTAGGTTTGATAACCCTTCAGTTCCACCGTTTTTATGTGCCCGCCTTTATTGGTCAATTCGATGCGGATCAAATCGGTCTCAAGAACGGTTATGTTTTCTTCTCCATTAACGGAACCTGCAAACTGGGCGTATTTTTCGCGTAGTTGGTCTAAATTCTCATCGGTCGACACCATCACCTCCTCGGCAGGTTGCTGTAATTCAGCCTCCTGTTCAAATGCTGCCTGACGGGCCTGCTCCTGTTGAATGCGCTGTTGTTCAATATTGGCCAGCGAATCGGCAGTGTGTTTGCGCTGTGCCAACTCCGTGCTTGATGGGGTAAACCAATATGTATAGCCAATCATGATGGCGGCAATAAGGATAAACCCTAGAATGGAGTTTTTATTCATTATACTATCGTTTGATTTAGGGGGACAAAGATATTCAGAATTATTTAAAGGAAGGAGGTAAATTACAATTGATCTTAATTACTGAATAACAAGTTTTTGATTAGGCTGATAGGCATAAGATATTCGACCTTCCATTCTTTTTTCCACTTTTTTTAAAATATAATTGCAAATTCACTTGACATATTAATCGAAAATGGATTACATTTGTGATATTAAAATAATATCATATTAATCCAAAATTAAAATCATGAAAGCTGAAAAAGAATTTTTGCCTTTGTCGGGATACGTGATGCTGGCAGTAGCCTTGTTGCTCATCATCCCTTCCATTATTGGTTTGATTGTACTTAAAAACTTATTTTTAATAGGTTTGGTGTTCATAGGTGTATTTATTTTGGTGGGTTTCATCATCGTGAACCCCAACGAGTCAAGCATTATGGTTCTGTTTGGAGCCTACAAGGGAACAATAAAGCAGAATGGTTTTTCCTGGGTAAACCCGTTTTTCACCCGGAAGAAAATATCGCTGCGTGCCCGCAACCTCGACAGTGCACCCATCAAGGTAAATGATAAGATTGGCAATCCCATCATGATTGGCGTGGTGATGGTGTGGAAGGTAGAAGATACCTATAAAGCGGCTTTTGAGGTGGATGATTACGTGCACTTTGTGGATATTCAAAGTGAGGCGGCGGTACGTAAACTGGCCGGGCATTTTCCTTACGATGACTTTGAAGCAGAGAACGCCGAGATCACGTTACGAGGCGGGGGAGAAGAGGTCAACCAAATGTTGGAAGATGAAATTACAGAAAGGCTTTCCATTGCCGGAGTAAGGGTGATTGAGGCTCGGATTAACTACATCGCCTACGCCCAGGAAATTGCAGGTGCCATGTTGAAACGTCAGCAGGCAACGGCGATTGTGGCAGCCCGAACCAAAATTGTTGAGGGAGCGGTTGGCATGGTGGAGATGGCTCTGGATGCCTTATCGAGAAAGAAGATTATCGAGTTTGATGATGAGCGGAAAATGGCCATGGTGAGCAACCTGATGGTGGTGCTGACTTCAGATAAGGATGTTTCGCCCGTGGTAAATACAGGAACCCTGTATTCATGATCATGAATTTAAAATCAAAATGATGGAGTTGAAACATGAATAAGAAAAAACCTTTTGTTTTGCGATTGCAACCTGAAATGTTATCGGCCCTGGAACAATGGGCACAGGATGAATTCCGCAGTGTAAATGGTCAGATAGAATCGATACTGAATGATGCGCTGACCAGGGCAGGGCGAAAGAAAAAGTCAGTATCAGAAGGTGAAAACCAGTAACTTAAAAAAAGTATACAGATGAGGTTATTTCAGCCTGCTCTGTAATTCATCAATCACATTGCTGTATTTACGCAATACACGATCCCATTCACGGTACAATTCGTCATTTTTAACGCTGGTGCCCGGTTTTTTGGATTCTTCGCTGACCAGTTTTATTTTGTAGGTTAGAGGATCCGTATCCCCAAGTTTTACAATCATCCGGGTACGGATGGTATTTTGTTGAAACGATTGGACTACCCAACTGGTGCGTAGGTACCCTGTCTCTCTGTCGGTTACCTCAATCACATCAAAATAGGAAGTGATAATCATACTGATGAGTTTCCATGCATCGGTTTCAGATAAACTTGTCTTTAACTCAATGTCAATGTTTGCAATATCAGTTTGGATAGAAGCATCGTATGCGTCGTCTCTTGCCATTTGCACATAATAGGTTTTTGGTGGGACGGCATCGTGTTTTTTATTACAAAAGGTTATGGTCTCGGTTAGATATCCAATCTTTTCCACTCGTACAGTAACGCAACTATTGGATAAAATGACCACTTCTGCGGAGCCTTTTCCCATCAGTTTTCCATCGATATAAATTTCAGCATCTGTTTCTGAAGTGCTCAGTTGGACTTCTTCTTTTCCAGCAAATGCCGTAGCAGGGGTTAAAAACATAATCAGCATCGTTATTAGCAAGATGGGAAATGTAATTTTTTTTGTCATGGTATTTTGGATAAATTGTTAATTAAGAGTAAGTACAAAAATAGTTTTTTTTAATTTCATTTCATATCATTTGTCCTAAAAGGATCAGTAAATAATTCCCCATAGATTTGTCTAGACAGAAATCTATAGTAATTCAGTAAAAATGTAAATTGATAAACAAATGACTGTCTTTCAGTTATTTTGATCTTAATAGCTTGTTTATTTTCAAAGTTTAAAATGACAAACACAGTCCAACACCATATTCAGTAAGCCGAAAATCCAATAGAGCAGTTGGTTTTTCCTGAAGTTGATCGTTGTAATGATTCACCAGTTGGACGATCGTTCGGTTTCCTGAATGATTCATTATCAGCCCTAAAGCAACTCCCGTTCCTGAGGCAATAAGCAACCCTGCTTCTGATTTCTGATAAGAAATGGTTTTTCCAACTTCATAACCAAAAACAAAAGCGCAGGGAAGAGCCATCAGAGTTCCAATGGTGATGAGCCGTCTTCCGGATTTGTATTTTTTAAATAATTCAGGATGGTTTTCAAAAAGCACTTTTACTTCTTTTCTTCGCAAGTCCCGGTTCGACTGATTGATTTTTGATCCAAAATATCTATTCACGCATTCTATGGTTTGTGCTGTGTCTACTTCAAACGATTTGATTTCATCAACCATCGAAATGGTAGGTCCGTTAGCATAATTTATCCTGACCACCCGATCTTTCCAAATAGAAAAGGTAGGTCCGTTTTCATGTCCAACGTTCTTGTATTTAATGTGGTCGGATTCAACTTTTTGTATAATACAAATAATGGGCATACCGGACTTTTTCACGATGGTGTCCTGTGCGTAAGAAATGGAATGCAGTAGGAGTAAAGCAATTAACAATCGAGCGATGTTTTTCATAATCAGTTGTTTTTAAAATGTTTACCTATTGTTTTAATGTAAATATTTTGTTCGGATTTATTTTACATTAAACCTTTCGGGATGAAGTCCGTTAATTCCCCGGTAAAATGCTTCTATTTTTTTCATATCTGCCTCATAATCTCCGGTTGGGTAAAAGACTTTTGTCGGCCCTCCGGTTTTTTTCTGATAATCCAGGTACCCAAGTACAATGGGGACACCTGTTTTGATGGCCAGGATATAGAAGCCTTTTTTCCATTGACGCACAAGCGCCCGGGTTCCTTCGGGTGTGATGGTCAGGTAAAAGGATTCATTTTCTTTAAAATACCGGGTCGTCATCTCCAACACATGCGATTTCCTTCTCCGGTCGACAGGGATTCCGCCCAATTGGGTCAAAAGAGGACCGAGGGGCCAGAAAAAAGCTTCTCTTTTAATATAGAACCTGCTTTGGATACCCAAATACCAGTAACCGAATTTTCCCATGACAAAATCAAAATAACTGGTATGCGGTGCCATGATGATAATGGCTTTTTTAATATCTGATGGAATCTGGCTGGTGATGTTCCAGCCCATCGCGGCAAGCAGGAAACCCGATATTCTTTGCATTGTAGGGTGTTTTGCTGCAAATTTAGAAATAAATGAATAACGGGATTTGGCAATTTCGTTTTTAAAAAGCAGCGGGAGGATTACAGGTATTTTTACCTTCTCATTTTCCCCCCTCATTCTCCTGAAGAATCTTCCAAACCACCATCACCGTTTCGGTAGTTGCTTTTATTTGGGGGCTTTTGATACATTACGCAAAAGCGTGGCCTG
>Ga0210046_1000090_pt1 | contig 94871 bp, 83 predicted proteins | sample CryGeyCG2114_250_FD_185461 | JGI IMG/M metagenome (GOLD analysis project Ga0210046, IMG submission 185461) | Groundwater microbial communities from aquifer - Crystal Geyser CG18_big_fil_WC_8/21/14_2.50 (SPAdes) (version 2) | ecosystem: Environmental > Aquatic > Deep subsurface > Groundwater ...
AGAAAACCAGATTTTAAAGGGAATTAAAAGCCCGTTAAGGAAATGCCTAAAGTCAAAGTTTTAGTATCCAAACCTCCTGCAGGGGCGATATCGAATTTGTCGGATAATTCGTAATAGCCAAAGATGCTAAATCCACCGACCCCGATTCTTCCCTGAATTCCATATCGAAAGCGATTGAAGCCCAGGTCTTGTCTGTCTTTCACCATTCTCCTATCTGCTGCATTGTCTTCAAATTTAGCTTTAGTGAATGATGAGTAGAGCACACCCACCTTTGCACCTAGCGCAACCCTAAAACCTCGGCTCAGGTTGTCTTTGCTAGTGTAATATCTAAACTCCAAGGGCACATCAAGGTAATTCAATCCTAATTTCGACTTGTCGAATGAGTTGGCTTGAGGATAAACTGTACTTAGGTTTGAAACCGCAACGTTTCTAACATTACTATTATTGACTGTTGAGGTCAATGTTTTGTCATCCTCGAAAGAGTATTTTTCTAGGCCTAAGCCAATACCAGGGGTAAAAGTAAGCCCACGGCTTCCAATGGCTAGATCATAATAATAAACAATATTGACTGTTTTGGATTGGAAGGTGTTGAGTTTTAAATCGGTAGGTGCTGAACTCCAAGAGTTTATGCCCAAATCAACAATAAGGCTTCCGGGCAAGTCAGGTCTTTGTGCTTTAGCAGCATAGCTCAACATTATTATTCCGACCAGTAGCAATCCAATTTTCCTCATGTTTTTCTCCTTTTTGAAGCGTGGCAAAGATAGTATTTTTTGAAAGTATTAATAACGAGCTTTTGCAAAGAAAAAGAATTAATTACCTTTGCAGACCATTTTTAACGGAGTTTAACACCGTTTATTTCGGCCTCGTAGCATAATTGAATAGTGCACCTGATTACGGCTCAGGAGGTTGCAGGTTTGAATCCTGCCGAGGTCACCTAGCAAACCCCTTCCTTTTTAGGTCGGGGTTTTTGTTTTTATACCGCAGTTGCTTTTAAAATAGCTTCTCATTTTAGGTTCTTTTGAGTTTATCAGGTTGTCTGAAGTCTCGGCTCTTTTTTATTTAGATTTAAAAGTTAATATTTAAAAGTTGAATAGTTATTTTATAATCTTTCTAAAAGTAGGAATATGAGAACTCTAATCGTCTGTTTTTTTATTTTAATTGGTGTGGTACGGGTTTCAAAAGCCCAAGTAGGAGTAAGCATTCATCAGACTAACATTCCTTTTGTGGGGGTCAATTATCAAATCAAGGATAACTACATTGCCGAACTACGACTTGGAACGGATAATTTTTTTGAAAATATTGGTGTGGAAGGGGTGATCACGCGGGTGATCAAAAGAGATGAGGATTTTCAGTTTTATGGTGGTTTAGGGGTTAGGCTGAATACTTTTCAAGGGCTGATCATCCCTGTAGGTTTAAACTTGTATCCTTTTGAAAACAAGCAATTCGGATTTCATATGGAGCTAGCTGGAATGATTGTAGATGAAGGCGAATTGCTAAGAGCTACCTGGGGTATTCGTTATAGGTTTAAAAAGAAAGACGGGAATTGAGACTTTTCAAAACAGATCGCCTGCAATTAAGACTAATTGTCATTAATGACTTAGAGTCTATTCATAAGCTCCATTCCTTACCAGAGACTGACGAATTCAATACACTTGGAATCCCTGAAAGCATTGATGTAACTATAGATGTGATCAAACCTTGGATCGCAGAACATACTAAAAAGCTGATTGGCCAATACACTTTTGCAATTGAGTTAATTGGCACGAATCAATTTGTAGGTTTGATTGCGCTTGTGCTTAGTAATACTAAATACAATAAGGCAGAAGTTTGGTATAAACTGGATAGTGCTTATTGGGGTAAGGGTTTTGCCACTGAAGCTTTGAGCTTGATTTTACAATTTGGATTTCAGGAGTTGAAACTCCATAGAATTGAGGCAGGTTGTGCCGTGAACAATGTGGGATCGGCTAAAGTTATTGAAAAGGCCGGGATGACATTAGAAGGTGTAAAGCGACAAGTATTACCGCTTAAATCCGGTTGGTCAGATGCTTTTTCTTATGCTGTCTTAGCTACTGACTAGTTTTGATTTATCTTTATAAATCCAAATGGATAAGTTTCTCCGTATTTATTAACGCTATACATCAAATTAATTTGGAATAAGTAATTCAACTGACAGCATTAAGCTAGTAATCGGATTCTTGGAAATCTTTTCTACTACTTAAGAGTTAATCAGAACAGACAAAGCTAAAATGACCTCAGCAAAGGAAACAGCTATACTTTTTTTTTCACGGAGCCTTAAAGAGGAGTTCTTGGCTAAAAATGCAGGGCTAAAGGTCAAGGAGTTTTCTAATCTCTATCAATTACTGGTTCGAAGGACTACAGACACCATAAGACGCAGCGGGATCTATTCTAAATCCCTTTTTTCTGATGAACAGATTGGGGCATCATTTGGAGAGAGGCTTGTTAACGGGTTACGAAATTTGTTTTCAGAAGGCTTTAATAATGTAATTGTTGTCGGAAACGATGCTCCTGAGTTAACGTCTGAGGATTTAATTTGGGCGAAAAACAGACTAGAACAGGGGAAGAATGTATTGGGTAAAGATAGCCGCGGTGGGGCATACTTGATAGGTTTTTCGAAGCAGAGCTTTTGCAAGAATGATGTGTTGAAAGTGAACTGGAATACTTCATTAGTCTATGATCAGCTAAAGCTGATTCTTGCACCTGAAGAGCTTTCAAAAACTGTTATCGATTTAAACTTAGCTTCTGACTTTGAAAGGATTATCTGGAGTACGTCTTCTCATCTAACCAAGGCATTCAAGTACATTTTAAGCTCAATTTTCAGGGTTTATAATTTCCTAGTCCATTTCAATTTTCTTATACCCAAAACTCAATGGTTCAAGCAATTTGAGTTGAGAGGCCCGCCAATCTTATCAATTTTGTGAATACCATTGTCGGCAAAGCTCTTTGTCGAATTGAAATCTAAAATTTAAAAGCTCATTCTGAAATGGAAATATTTCCTTGTCTATTGGCAAGAAGCATTTCAAGTTTCGAAGAATGAGCGGAGTTTGAACCCTTAAATATCAAATCGATGCCTAAAACATACTATGACCCAAACGACCTAAAGAAATTTCCCAAAATCACCGAACTACAACCTGAAATGGGTGATAAATTCTTTGATTGGTACGGAAGCGTTTTTAAAGAAGGAGCCTTAACAGAGAGAGAGAAATCATTGATTGCCTTAGCGGTTTCACATGCAGTACAGTGTCCTTATTGTATAGATGCTTACACAGACACTTGTTTGAAAAAAGGAGTTGATGAAGAACAAATGATGGAGGCAGTACATGTTGCCGCAGCCATTAAAGGGGGTTCTGTATTAGTTCATGGGGTTCAAATGATGAATCAACTGAAGGAAAAATTAATGTAGCCTATGACTTTAAAGACATTAAAAAGGCAAGAACACGCGCTGTCCATAGCAGATAGACAGATCAAAATATTAAGTGATTACGATGCCATTGGAATTCAATCGTTCGAAGAGATGATTGAACCAATCGGGATGATGCCACTAAAACCCATTTCGGTGGACACCTTCCAAATCAATGTAGGTAAAATGTGCAATCAGGTATGTAAGCATTGCCATGTTGATGCTGGGCCAGACCGTAAGGAAATTATGACGCGCGAAACCATGCAGCAATGCCTAGATGCGCTCAAGATTTCTAATGCTACCACTGTGGACTTAACGGGAGGTGCGCCTGAAATGAATCCTGATTTTCGCTGGTTTGTGGAGGAGATTTCTAAAATGGGTAAGCACATCATTGTGCGTTGTAACCTCACCATTATTCTAGCCAACCCAAAATACCACGACTTACCTGAGTTTTTCAAAAAACATAAAGTGAATGTGGTGTCTTCTCTTCCTTCTTTTACGGCCAGTAGAACGGATGCACAACGTGGAGATGGCGTATTTGGAAAGTCTATCAAAGCATTACAAATGCTCAACGAAATCGGTTATGGAAAAGAAGGAACAGGTTTGAAGCTGGACTTAGTCTATAATCCTTCTGGTGCTTTTTTGCCAGATGACCAAGAAGTTTTGCATCATGAGTTCGAACGAAAACTGAAAAACAATTTCGATATCGTATTCAACGATTTGTATGCCATAACAAATTTGCCTGTAAGCCGATTCTTAGACTACTTAGTGAATAGCGGAAATTACGAGGACTACATGAACGAACTGGTGAATGCATTCAATCCAGCAGCAGTAGGAGGGGTCATGTGTCGTTCTATGGTCTCCATAGGTTGGGATGGCTACTTATATGATTGCGATTTTAATCAAATGCTTGAGATGAAGTTGGACAATGGAGTTCCTGATCATATCAAGGATTTCAACCTAGATAAACTAATGGCAAGAGAAATTAAGATTAACCAGCATTGTTTCGGTTGTACTGCAGGAGCAGGATCGAGCTGTGGAGGAACTACAACAAATTGATTTTCACATGAATAATTACTTAGAAACTACAAAAGATATTTACAAGGCAGCAGCAGAAACACCAGATGTGGGGTTGTGCTGTACGACAACACCGGTTTGGTCTTTCCCTGGTCTTTCCATTCCTAAAATCATGCTCGAAATGAACTATGGTTGTGGCAGTACTGTCCATCCAAGGGATTTAGTTAATTCTCCTAAAATTCTTTATGTAGGAGTTGGCGGAGGAATGGAGCTACTTCAATTCTCCTATTTTAGTCGACAAAAAGGAGGTGTGATTGGAGTGGACGTTGTGGACGAAATGATTGATGCTTGTAAACGAAATATGAAAGAGGCGGAGGCCCAAAATGATTGGTTTGACGCTTCATTCATTGATGTTCGTCAAGGCGATGCATTGAATTTACCAATCGAAGATGCCTCAATTGATGTCGCTGCTCAAAACTGTCTTTTCAATATTTTTCATGAAGAAGACTTGAAAAAGGCACTTCAAGAAATGTACAGGGTGTTGAAACCATATGGACGACTGGTCTTGTCGGATCCAATAGCTGAACAAGCCATGCCCGAGCATTTAAAGAACGATGATCGCTTGCGTGGACTTTGCCTAAGTGGTTCTCTACCCTTAAAAGACTATATCAAAATGATCACTGATGTGGGATTTGGAACCGTAGAAATCAGAGCGAAGCGACCTTATAGGATACTACATTCCAATCAGTATGACGTGCAAGAAGCGATCTATATTGAAAGCGTAGAAGTTTGTGCCATCAAAGATCCAATGCCAGCCGATGGGCCATGTGTATTTACAGGGAGAACTGCTATTTACTATGGCAATGAAACTCATTTTGATGACCACGGTGGACATGTTTTATTACAGAATCAACCATTGTCGGTTTGCGATAAAACTGCTGGGAATTTAGAGGCTTTGAAGGATTCGAATATTTGGGTTTCGCCTTCTACCTATTTTTATGATGGCGGAGGGTGCTGCTAATCCATATTATTAATTCAAACCATCAAAATTTTGACGGTATGCATGTTTATTGACAGCATACCGTTTTTTGTTTTATAAACCTTGATGAGTTTAAATCTTATCGCCACTCGGTCTGAAAGTCTTTTTTAAATTTTTATCTTTCCTGAGCAACCCTTAGCGGGAAGGGCTGTCTTTAGCGCAGAGATTACGAATTTGGAACCGAAGTATCAAAATCTTCATCAGGAAGTTATCGATGGATGTTTATTGGGCGATAGACAAGCTCAATATCAATTGTATAAGCTTTATTCTAAGGCCATGTACAATGTTTGTCTTCGCGTTACCAATAATGAAATGGAGGCAGAAGACGTTCTTCAAGAGAGTTTCGTAAGTGCGTTTAATCACATCCATAGCTATAAAGGCACAGCCGCTTTTGGCAGTTGGTTAAAGCGAATTACCCTCAATAATGCCATTAATGTGGTGAAAAAGAGAAGAATCGAGTTTCAGCAAGTAGATGATTACGCTGATTTTGATAATCGCTATGAGGAGGATGAGGAACAAGATTTTGATTACGATGTTAGACAAGTGAAAAGTGCTATTGAGCTTTTGCCAGAAGGCTATCGCTTAGTGCTTACATTATATTTGATCGAAGGTTATGACCACAAGGAGATTGCTGAGATTCTTGAAATCACAGAATCCACCTCAAAATCACAATTCAATAGATCGAAGAAAAAGTTAAAAGAGATTTTAAAACAGCAATTCCAAAATGCAGGATAAGTTAGAGGATTTTATCAAGGACAATAAAGCAGCTTTCGATACTGCTGAGCCTGATATTAGGGTATGGAATAAGATTGATCAGGCGCTTGATCACAATAAAGCCAAAACAATCAATTCATCGGTTTGGTATTGGCGTGTGGCCGTTGCTGTATTACTTATTGCTGTGGTCTATTTGACGGCAGATAAGTTTTCGACTGGCCAACCTAAGGTAGAAGAACTTTCCACACTTCAAGAGTTTGAGCAATTAGAGACTTTCTATACTTCGATGATTACAGAAAAGAAGATGGAATTGTCGGAGCAAATTTCTGATAAAGAGTACTTTAGCTATTTAGAAGCTGATATCCAGTCTTTGGATGATTTATACAGTGAGTTGAAGGTTACTTTTGAAGATGGCCAAGAAACACCACAAGTGAAAAGTGCGCTGGTGCATTTGCTAAGACAAAAACTCCATTTGATCAACAAGCAATTGGATATTTTAGAACAGTTGAAAGATCCCAAAGCAACGGATTCAGCTTCTGGAACTAGCTCACTTTAAAAAGACTTAATTCCACCACATTCGAATCTAGAATAGCTCCCTTTTCGCATTTCAGTACTCGTTTGGGGTAGTTCTTAATCAGATTATAATCGTGGGTGGCCATGATTATGGAAGTTCCCCCTTTATTGATTTCCATAAAAGTTTGGAAAATACCATCTGAAACTTCAGGGTCGAGGTTTCCGGTTGGTTCATCAGCAATTAGTAACACAGGATCGTTGATCAATGCCCTGGCAATAACCACACGCTGTTGCTCACCACCAGAAAGCTGATGTGGCATTTTATTGGCAACAACTCCCAAACCCACCTTCATTAGTACTTCCGCCAATTTACTCTTCATTTTTGCTTTGTTCGTCCAGCCAGTGGCCTTCATTACAAAGAAGATATTTTCAGCTACCGATCGATCTGGAAAAAGCTGAAAGTCTTGAAAAATAACGCCTAACTTTCTTCTTAATAGTGGTACATCTTTGCGTTTCATGGATTGAACATTGAAGCCCGCAATTTGAATTTTGCCCAACCTCAAAGGTAAATCACCATATAGGGTTTTGAGAAGAGAGCTTTTTCCGCTACCCGTGCGACCCACCAAATACACCAATTCACCTTTATTGATCGAAAGGGTAATGTTATTTAAAACGGTTTTATCGTCCTGAAAAATGGTGGCATCATCGATGCGAACAATAGGCTCTCCTGAAAAAGGCATAATTATAATTCCAATTTTTGAAGTTTGCCGAAGGGCAATTCGTTGATCAGTGCTTCTAATTCAAGTTCTTTGCCTTCTAAGCCAAACTTTTCTAATTTTTTTAACGGTCGGTCGGCCCTGAAATATGCAATCAGCACAAAATTTTCATCGCGCAGCTGAATATAATCAGGGATTTTGGCCTTCCCCTTCACTTTTATGATGTACATATTATTATCCTGCTTCAGATCATTTGAATAACCCGAAGCAGGAATTAATGTTTTATCCATTTGCTTTTGCATGATCAGCCAAAAATTGCGCAAGGCCTGCATCAGTCAGTGGGTGCTTCAATAAACCAGTAATTACTTTCAATGGGCAAGTCACCACATCGGCACCGATTTCTGCACACTGCAATAAGTGCGTAGTATGGCGAACCGAAGCCGCTAATACTTCGGTAGCAAAGCCATAATTGTCGTAAATCTGAACGATTTGCTCGATCAACTCTAAGCCGTCAGCACCGATATCGTCTAGCCTTCCGATGAAAGGAGAAACGTAAGACGAGCCAGCTTTGGCGGCCAATAAAGCTTGACCCGCTGAAAACACTAAAGTGCAATTCGTTCTGATGCCCTCTTCTGTAAATGCTTTGATCGCTTTAACACCATCTTTGATCATCGGGATTTTTACCACGATCTTATCATCGATTTTGGCCAATTCACGACCTTCTTTCATCATGCCTTCGAAGTCTGTTGCAATTACTTCAGCACTCACATTATCATCCACGATATCACAAATGGCTTTGTAATGCGCCATTACTTTGTCATGTCCAGAAATACCCTCTTTTGCCATTAACGATGGGTTGGTAGTCACGCCATCTAATACGCCTAAATCATAGGCTTCTCTGATTTCATCAAGATTTGCGGTATCGATAAAGAATTTCATTTTGATCTATTTTAGATTGGTTAACAATGTGTTACAAAGCTAATATTTTTGACTACTCTCTTTGAGCTAATGCCGACAAGTTTTTGAATCGAATTGAATTTCTTTTTGTAACGAAGCCGTGTGACTAGTTTTCATGGCCTCTCAAAATTAATTGATCAACCCTCTTCAACCCTCTTTTCATCCTGACTCCGATGCTTCGGAGGAAGGCGCTAAATATGCTCAGTTTAGACCCTTCGTGCCTCAGGGAAAGAAAACGGTCATTGTAGTCAATTATGAGATTATTACATATAATCGAATTAAGCTTATCATATGCACTCTGCTTTTCATCCTGAGCAGAGCGAAGGAACTAGCGGTTAGATAAAGTTCAAATATTTATTAAATATAAAATCCCTACTCCGTATACTCCTTCTTTTTTACCAGGGCCATATAGTCGTTCTCTAAGGGCAGGTAGCCATATTCGTAGCAGAAGTAATAAGTAGCACCGGCTTTGGTGGTGTAAGTAGAAGTGTGATAATTAAAGTCGAAGCCCTTTTCTGTCATCTTTAATTTTGTGGTTTTGGACTTGTCTACAGGATTGAGTTCTTCTAAAATTCTTCGGTTTTTCCTCAGAATATTATGGACGTTTCGCACATAGTTATTCGAGTCACTATTTTGTCGGTTGTTGAATGTGTTTCGGCACTGATCTGAGCAGAATTTTTTATCCACCCGACCATACATAGCGTCACCACATTCTAAGCATTGTCTTTCTTCCATAAGAATTTTATGTAAAATCCACTTTCGAATCTAAATCTATGAAGCATTTAAGCTACTGAAAAACAGTAATATATCCAATTGTAAACGCTTACAAACGAATGTTACCCGACTACAAACGCTTAATAACCGAATCTACTTTTTACGACCCGCTTACTTTGCCACTGTCAATTCGAACAAACAAAACCGAATGGCACTGAACGTTAAACTTTAAACATTTAAAATCATGAGAAATTTAAGAAACAGCGTACAATTGATTGGCAGATTAGGTCAAGATCCAGAAGTGAGAACACTTACAAGCGGAAAGAAATTAACTTCATTTTCATTAGCAACTACAGATGCTTACAAGAATGCAAATGGCGATAAAGTAGAAGAAACGCAATGGCACAATGTGGTGGCTTGGGGCAAGGTAGGAGAGATTGCTGCGGAGTATTTAAAGAAAGGCGCAGAAGCCTGTATCGAAGGTAAATTGATTCACAGAAGCTACGAGAACAGTGCTGGTGAAAAGCGCTATGTTACCGAAATCAATATGAATGAATTATTGATGTTCGGTGGTAAAAAGTGAGAAATGATAAGTGAAGGGAGTCGCTTTGTATGGCCGGGGATACTGGCCATACAATTTTAGATGAAGGAAGTCTACTTTTGAAGTCTTTAATTCAATGTGGTGAATATTGAAATAAGGGCTTGATAAATCATGAATAGGCCCAATGCACCGAATACTACTCTAATTACTAAGCTATTTTTAGCACTATGGCTTCTTTTCTTTGGTGAGTAATGCTTGGTCAAGTGAACTGTGTTTTCCATTCTGTTGTAATGTTTGGGCTTCACCTACGTAAAGCTGTTGAGTGTTGGATTTAGTGAATTCCTAATATTCAATCTTAGCCTTAGTTGAAAAGACCTGTTACAGAAATCAAAGTATGGTAAGCCATGAATACACCAAGTGTTCCTAAAACCAATTTCGACACAAAATCAGATTTGATAGTCGCTCTTTTTGCAGTGGCAAAGTGGTTGGTCAATTGTGTTGTGTGGTTTTCCATGATTTCTGTTTTTAATGCTGAAATCATAGTTGCAAAGGATAAGCCATAGCAATTCTAGCCGATTTAGGCACTTTTTAGAGCATGCCAATTCCCATATTGGGATAGTTAGAAAAAAATGGGACTTTGGATTTTACTCAATCGAGTCGGCCAATACTTGGGCAGCACTTGGCATAAGCCTGAACCATAGTTCTGGCTCAATCAATTCCAATTCGATAATGGCAAGTTGATCATTATTGTCTTTGATCACATCCACGCGTGCATAGAATGGGGTGGGATGACAGGCTGCAACGGCTTTTTCGGCAAAAGCTATTTCTAATTCATTGGGTTGGTAATTGTGGACTGTGCCGCCAAAATCATCTTGCACCCTAAAGTCGCCTGGTTTCGCGATTTTAAGCACAGCGTGTGTCACCTGCCCGCCCATCACCATCATGGATATTTCGCCTTTTTCAACCACGTTTTTTTGAAAGGGTTGTAACATGAATGCTTCTTTGGCAATCAGATTTTGGAACAATGGCTCGTGCGCTGCTAAATTACTAATGTTGAGTTTATAGGTGTGCCTGGATGCACCAGAAACGCAAGGTTTGAGGATGGTTTCTTTCCAACCTGTTTTTGCATGTAAATCCGATAGGGTAGTTTGGCTTCCTGTTTCGATATAGATGGTTTCGGGAATATTTACCCCCCTTGCTTTTAAATCGCCTAAATAGTGCTTATCCATATTCCAACGGATGATTTCAATTGGGTTGATTAATCTTGTTTTTGAAGCAACCAAGGCAAGCCAATTTTGCCATTCCTCATAGCGGTCAAAATAATCCCAGGTAGTGCGGATCAAAACCATTTTGGTCTCCGCCCAATCAAAATCTTGATCTGCCCAAGATTTTCGCGCCACTTTCAGACCTTTTCGTTCAAAGGCCTCGACTACTAATCCATCCTCAGTCAGAATATTTTGAACATAGGGGGTAATTACAGTTGGATTTGAGTATTTATCACAAGTAGCGACAACAAGATCTAAAGTGGGCATCTGAAAAATTTTGCCAAATATAATTTCTTCTATTCAGGGATAAAGTTTTAGTCTCGTAAATTGTAATCAAATGTTACCAGAGCAAAAAAAACTTCCATTTCAATTTGATGCAGTGGGATTGCAATCCGATTTGCAAAAAGTAGGAGTGGATTGGATTGAGCATTTTGTGAAACAAAATTACGAAGGGGATTGGAGTGCTATTCCATTACGGGGCGCCATGGGAGCGACCCATCCGATCCAGATGATTTTTTCATCGCCCACAGCTAAAGAGTTTGAGGATACCCCTTTTTTAAAGCCATGCCATCACTTTCAAGAGGTAATCAACAGTTTCAAGACCTACGTAACGAGCGTTCGACTTATGAAATTAGGTGCGGGGGCAGTGATTAAAGAACATCGAGATTACGACTTGGATGAAGACCATGGGATTGTCAGATTGCATGTGCCGGTAGTGACAAACGAACATGTAGAGTTCTTTTTGAACCAAAAAATGGTAACCATGAAAACAGGCGAATGCTGGTATTTGAGGCTTTCCGATCCACATATGGTTTCTAATAGAGGAGATACGGCACGTATTCATTTAGTGCTGGATATGCACTTGAATGATTGGCTTAAGGAGCTTTTATTGTCGCCTTCTTCCGAATGATAAAATGCCCAATAACAAGAACATCTAATGCTGTTGCCCTAAAAACTTGCATGGCATCATTCGGAGTTTCTACTATGGGCTGACCCTTTATGTTGAAGGAGGTATTGAGTACAATTCCATGCCCTGTGGCCTGCTTAATTGCCTTGAGAAGTTGATGGAACAAGGGATTCCAGTCTTCTGCAACAGTTTGGACCCTCGCAGAATAATCTACATGAGAGATCGCCTTGAGCTTTTTGCGCCATTCTGGCCTCACTTGGTCTACCAGCAACATGTAAGGGCTTTCAAATCCATAATCGAAATAGGTAAGCACATCGGATTTGAGCACAGAGGGCGCAAATGGGCGAAAATCTTCTCTTAACTTGATGTTTGCATTGATTTCTCTTTGCATTTCAGCAATAAACGGGCTGGCCAGGATTGAACGTTTTCCCAATGCCCTTGGACCGAATTCTGCGCCTCCTTGAAACCAGCCAATTGTATTCCCCTGCTGGATCAGCAATGCTGTTGAATTTACCATAGCACTTTTATCGCGGTGTCTAATGACTTCGAACTCTGGCCCTAATTGATCTATCAAATTTTCAATGGATGTTTCATCATAATTTTTTCCAAAACATGTATTACCATCATGATCAACCTTCTGGCCTTTCAATAACTTTAGCCAACCGTAGTAGGCACAACCAAGCGCAAGGCCATTGTCTCCTGCAGCAGGCTCGATGTATAAGTTTTCAACAAGCTTGTTCTTTAAGATCTTGGCATTGGCCACGGCATTCAGCGCAACACCTCCCGAGTAGCACAATGGAAGCGCGGGCGATAATTCGGCCCTTTTTGCTACAACATACAATATTGCCTTTTCAACTTGTTGTTGAGCCCAAAAAGCTGCGTTGGCATAATGCTGAAAATTACTTTTGAACATGGCATAATCACTGGCTGGGCTGTCGAAAAGTGATTTCCAATCTTCCTTTACGAATACGCGATTATTGTAAAAAAGGAAAGCATCTAAGTCCGTGAATGTTGGCTTTCCGTAGGGAGCCAGCCCCATAAGTTTGCCTGCATCACTCATATTACCGAAACAGTAATTGCTCATGTAAGCATAAAAACCCCCAATAGAATGTGCTGTGGTGGGTAATGATTTTGAAGGGCCTTTTTCTGTTAAGATCACCTCGCTAAAATCTTTAAATAGGGGGGTGAGAATGCCTTTATCGTAATGGTAAAAACTATCTTTTTCGCAGATCAAGTTTGGAATATTCTCTAATCCCAACTCGCTTAATTTTGGGTTGAGGCTTTCAGAACAAAGCTGGTATGGACTACCGCATCCATCAATGATCAGGATATTGAAGCGTTCATAAGGGCAAGTGCCAATTGTGCTGTAGGCATGCGCAAGGTGATGTGAAATAGAATGGAGTTCAATATTGGGATATGCTTTGAAAATCCTTTCTCCCTGAAATCGATCCCTTTGCGGCACTACAAAATTCTCGCATTGCACAGCCAGGGCGATGTCGTCCAAAGTGATGTTCAACATTTCTAAGCAGTATTGAATTGCCAAATTATCATTGCCGCCATCATGTTTAATTCTGCTAATGCGTTCCTTTTCTATGCCTGCTGCAACTTTACCGTTTTTTAAAATAACACAAGAGCCATTATGGGACAGTCCCGTGCCAAGAACGTAAATGTCTTTTTCCATTAATCTCTAAGCCACTTATTCATCTTTGGAAAAATTTCAGTGGTAGTCATTCCCATCCATTGTAGTAATGGCAGGCCGATATATTGCTGATTTGAGAATGAGGCCATTAACCATTCAGAATCGCCCTTATAGCCTTCGGGATGAAAAACAACGATGGGGTCTATTTTGAGGTAAACCAGAGCCGCATAAGACCAAAGAATGGCGCTCAATTCGTCATTCACCCCTTCTGGCCGGTGTTCTTGGATGTTGCCAGAGATAGTGGTTCGCTCTTCTGGTGTCATTACGGCAATATGCCCGGCTTCGTGAAGCAAATCTCCTGGGTGTTTCAATAAAAACTCATCGATATGGATTTTACCTTTATTGATCTTAATACCTGGCAAGAATGTCGGTTCTGTCAATTTTTCTTTCACCACAGAAATACCAATTTCTTCTAGAAAAACTGTAATGGTAGCAAGTAAATCGCTTGAAGATTCATTCGAAACTTTCATTTCGAAAAATAGCAATTTTCAGAAATAAAGAAGAGGTACAAAAGTCTTTATTCTGCACTAGGATTTACGAATGTAAAGCCGCGGGCATCGGCACCCTCATAGAAATCAACCTCCAAACCCAATAAATACATGGTTTGCCTTTTCTCTACATGAACAGTTACCCCCTCAACCTGATACGTGATGTCGCCTTCTTTTTCTTTATCAAAACCTAAAAGATAGCCCATTCCGCCACAGCCAGAACCGCCTTTTACACCAATGCGCAGGCCATAACCTTCGGGAATACTCTTGGTCGACATGATGTTCTTCACTTCTTCAAGCGCTTTTGGGGTGATGGTTACAGGTTCTAGCATCATGGGCATTGCATTCTGATTTGACATACAAACTTAGCGAGAATATTAATTGTTCCGAAGTTGCCGAAAAGGATCATCAGCACCATTTGCTTCTGGGATAAAGAATAGTTATCAAGAACTAGTTCAAAAGAAGCATGAACTGAATTTAAAATCATGAGCGATGACTTTCGAAAATGAATCGCAAATTATCGAAGGGATTCTTTCCGCACTTATGGCCTTAGATTAGGTTCTGATTATTTTCACTTCTACTTTTATAAATCTAGCTTTGTACTTCCTTCAAAACCTATTATGGATAATTTGACTGACTTAATTCAGATTTTAGTTCCTGCGGGCCTTGTGCTGTATGCTGTTTTTTTGGTGGTGCGAAGTTTTCTTCAAAAGCAGTTCGATGCGCAGTTGGTCGGTTTAAGAATGAAAACTACTGACACTATTCTTCCAATACGATTACAGGCTTATGAGCGTATTTGTTTGTTGTTAGAAAGAGTTTCACCTAATAATATGTTGCTGCGTTTGAGCGACCCGAATATTAGCGCCTTTGATTTCCAACAAATCTTATTGGCCGAAATCAGAGAAGAGCTCAATCACAATTTATCTCAGCAAGTGTATATGAGCGATGAGGCTTGGAATAAGGTAAGGGCAACTGTTAATACGATTATTGCTGTTATTCAGGAATCGGCCCAGGAAATGAACCATGAGAAATCATCAATTGATTTAGCGCAGAAGATTTTTGATAAAATGATGAGACTTGATGCCGATCCAGTGGGCGACACTTTGGTCTTTGTTAAAAACGAAATCAGACAAATTTTTTAAGAATTATGAGCGATAGGACAGATTTGAACGAGCGAGAAGAAAAATTCTTAGATAGAATGAAGGCGAAAGCTGCCAAGGTTGTGAACGATCGGGAGGAGCTGAAAAAGTTATTGGAGAAGGCTCAGGATAAGATCACCAAAACAGGCTCTGACGATTCGCTAAAAGCAAAAGTCATTGAGTTTCTGTCTTTGATTATTCGTATGATCAAAAGTTACGCTGTAGGAGATTACAGAGAAACCCCATGGCAAACACTTGTGATGTTTGTGGCGGGGCTCATCTATTTTATCACCCCTTTGGATGCCATTCCCGATTTTATTCCAGTCGCTGGACTGATCGATGATGCAACGGTTTTGGTTTGGTTAGGCAAGAGTTTTAAACAAGATCTTTTTAACTATAAAAAGTGGGAAGAGGCGAACGATTAGTCTCAAACCATAGTTTTCATTTCAGTTGAATACTGAGATGAAAAAAGTCATAAATCAAGAATTATTAGATGCTGCCATGAGCTATGAGCAGTATCTCCAACTCCTCGAAAGTTTATTGGCCAAAGGTAAAACCACAGGCGAAAACCAATCTGAAGTTTTGTTGAATTATGCGAAGTTGAATGACAAGCGCATGAAGAAGTGGGAGAAGATCGGGAAAATAGCGCCAGAGCTTACTCAAAAGCTTAGTGAGATCGATGAACGACTCACCTTGTTGGTCATTACAGAAGGATGGTGTGGTGATGCCGCACAAAACCTACCTTTCATTCATAAAATGGCAGAAATTAATCCCAAGATTGAAATCAAAGTAATTTTGAGAGACGAACATCCTGAGGTGATGAATGAATTTTTAACTCAAGGCGGTAAATCTATACCGAAAGTCATTGGGCTTGATCCTGAAAGCTTGACTGTGCTCGGGGACTGGGGGCCAAGACCAGCATCAATACAGGCTGAGTTTTTGGAAAATCGCCAAACTCAGGTCAAATCCAACGCAGAATTTACTGAATACCTCCATTTTTGGTACGCGAAAGACAAAGGAATTACACTTCAAAGTGAATTTTTGGCTATTTTGGATGTATGGAAAACAAAACAGCAATCATTGCCGGTGCAAGTGGGCTGATTGGTCGGTCATTAACGCAACAACTTTTAAACAGCAATCAATACTCAAATGTGATTGCATTGGTCAGAAAGCCTTTGGGAATTAATCATCCCAAATTTTCTGAAGTGACAGTCGACTTTGATGGAATTAGTGATTTTGTCGACTTCCCTCAGGGGGAAGATATTTTCTGTTGCCTTGGCACCACCATGAAAAACGCAGGTTCTAAAGAAGCCTTTTTTAAAGTGGATTATACCTACTGCTACGATTTGGCCAAGCGAGGTTTACAAGCTGGAGCGGATCGTTTCTTTTTGGTTTCCGCGATGGGAGCCAACCCGAAGACGAGTAATTTTTATTCAAGAGTTAAGGGAGAATTAGAAGATCAACTCTCATTTTTAGGCTATAGAACAATCTATGTCTTTAAACCAAGCTTGTTAAGGGGCGATAGAAAGGTGTTTCGTTTTGGAGAAAAATTGGCTTTAATCATTACTCGCATTATTCCATTTATTGGCCCTTGGAAAAAGTATCGCCCTATCCATGTAGATAAAGTGGCTGATGCCATGGTCAAAGTAGCCAAGCAAGACGATAAGGGCTTTTATTACTATCAGTCGGATATAATGCAAAAGATGTGAAAAGAATGTCTTCTAAACACTGGCTAAGTGAATTGTTTTGGGTACTGCTGAGCGCCATTTTTTCATTGCTACTTGTCTTTACCTTCTTCAAGGTTGCGTCATTATTTGGCGATAGCTCTTTCGGTGTCGGTGATACTTATTTTCTGGCTGAAACCTCTATTTTCTTTCTGCTGGTTTATTCAGCCATAGGGAGTTGGACTTTTATCATGCGGGCTGCAACTGGGAAGTTCAAGAACCTCCCACAAATTATTGTACTTACGCTATTCATTGGGCTTTCTATTTATTTGCTTCATCAAACGTTGCCTAGTGAAGAAATGAGCAATAGGCTAGCGAATGAGGAGGGCTGGCTTATTTATCCACCTTTGTCGAGTTTAAGTTTTAAAGATAGATTAGAAGTTTTGGGTAGTATGTTCTTTAAAGGCGTTTGGGCAGTTTGGCTTTATTTCGGATTGATTCTTTCCTTTATCGCGCTTTTAGGAAGAATCTTTTGGCTTGCTAGGGTAGCGAAGAAGACTTCAAAGGTCTGATTTATTCCACTTGAACAGCGTAACCCTCACAACCACAATCCCATACACTCCAAACATCAAAACAGTTTTTGGACTCCCAAACTCGGGATACCAGCTTTTCCAAAGTTCCCATTCAAAAGCAGGGTCCGGAATGGCTTGGTGAAGCATCATTAAGGGTAGGGAAAGTACCCCAATCAATAAAAGCTGTTTGGTTTTGATCTCTTGAAGCTCGTAAAGAATCCAAGTTGCAATAAAAGGAAAGCCAAGAAAAATAATGCGGGTCATATCGCCACCAGCTAGAATGCCAAAGGCCAAATAGGTAAGACTGAAAAGTAACAACAGGTTTCGTGTGTTATCATAACGATAGCTTTGACCATACTTTTTGAAGGTTAGAAACAAGGCTGGCCCGAAGGCTACTAACATGGCTACAATCCATCTCACCAAATCGAAAGGATTTAAAAGAGTCTCTTTGGCATGATATAAAAGGGTAATCACTGCACCCTTACCTTCTTCGATTGGCGGAAAATAATGATTGATCAAAAGTTTAGTAGCGAAGGAAAGTACTAGAGCGGCCAAGAGTAAAGGCATCGGGTAATATCCTTCTTCCGTTTTTCTATTATGCCAAAAACCGTAAATAGGCAGCAGTATCATTATGGCTAAGAAGGATTCCTTTTGAACAATGGCTAAAGGCGCTAAGAGTAACAACCAAATGAACTTTCGTTTTAATATGATAAGTAAGAACAAACCTTGAAAAAGATAAAGCGGTAAGTCTACCGTAATCGGATCAAATGCATTGAGGCGAATCATACCCGTCCAATGGAAGAACAACCATAGAAAGGCAGCAATGAACCATTTCAATTCAAAACCAAGCTGTCGCCAAAGCAGAAAGAGGACTAGGATAGAGGCAAGCGTGAAGGCAAGATTGATCCATTGAAAGTCGGCAATAATGTCGCCCGAATTAATTTGAGCCGCTAACCAAGGAACCAAGATCCTTCCATTAAAAGGAAAAGCAACTTCGTAATTATTTAGAATACCAGAAAAATATTGATAGCTGTTCGTATAATCATTTCCATCAAATTGTGAGGCAAACTCATAGCTCAATGGCTGCTGATAGCGCTTGTAAAAAAAGAAAGCAGCAGTTCCTATTAATAAAAAAATATACAGCCAATGCCACTTAATTCGCATAGATTGAAATTTAACCAAATAACTTGAATCCTATTTTAATAATCAGGTTTTTTGCATTCATATGATCGCAGTAATTCAACATGTTTCGGAAGCCTCAGTCACCATTGAAGGCAAAGTAAAATCGGCTATTGGCCAAGGTCTAATGATTTTGGTGGGAATTGAAGAAGCTGACAATAAGGAGGATATTGAATGGCTGAGCCGAAAGATAGTTGGTCTAAGAATCTTTGCTGATGAAGAAGGGGTGATGAATAAAAGTGTACTCGATGTAAAAGGAGAAATCTTAGTCATCAGCCAATTTACCTTGCACGCCAGCACCAAAAAGGGAAATCGACCATCTTACCTCAAAGCCGCAAAACCAGATCTTGCTATTCCAATTTATGAGGCCTTCAAAGAACAGCTTGCTTTCGATTTGGATCGACCGATTGGAAGTGGTGAGTTTGGGGCAGACATGAAAGTAGCTTTGGTCAACGATGGCCCAGTCACAATAATTATTGATACTAAAGACAAGAAATAATGAGCGAGCCAATTAAAGGAATAACTGAAGTGCAGCAAGAAGTTGATAAATGGATCAAAGAGGTAGGTGTGCGTTACTTCAATGAATTGACAAACATGGCTCAATTGACCGAAGAGGTAGGCGAGGTGGCACGGATTATTGCCCGGAGGTACGGAGAACAATCCGAAAAGGAATCGGATAAATCTAAAGACTTGGGGGAAGAGTTAGCCGATGTTATGTTCGTTGTGGTGTGTTTAGCGAACCAAACTGGGATTGATCTTCAAGACGCTTGGGATAAAAAAATGGCAAAGAAAACTAACCGAGATAAGGACAGACATCAAAATAATGAGAAGCTGAAGTCTTAGTTGTTTTAGCTTTATGGAATCGAATTCAGAATTTTTTAATCTCAGATTTGAACTAAAAACGTCATAACAACGTCCAACTAGTGTTAAATCAAGGAACTCAAAGTCTTTGAAATTAATTACTTGGACATGGTGATACTGACAATTTTAGGCATTCTCATAACCTTATTTTTATTATTGAATTTGGTGCTCTACTTTTTAGAGCCATCATTGATTGCGATCACCTTTTCCTTTATTCTTCGGTTTTTCAAAAAGAACCCACCTATTGTTGATGCTGATATGTTCTTTCCAATGCATCAATTGCTCAAAGACAATTGGCAAACTATTCAGGCTGAGTTAATAGAGTTGTTGAAGAATGAGAACAGCATCCCTAAATTTCACGAAGTAGATAAGATTCAAAGGTTTATCTCTGACAAGGATAAATCTGCTTGGAGGGTTTTTATGTTTAAGGCTTACGACAATTGGCAAGAAGCTAATGTGGCTAAGGCACCTAAAACAGCAGCTTTGCTAAAGGAGATACCAGGTATTACTACCGCCATGTTTTCTATCATAGGCCCCAAGAAGCATATTCCTCCTCACAATGGATTTTACAAAGGTGTTTGGCGTTACCATTTGGGTTTAATAATCCCAAAGGAGGGTGAATGCTACATTGTAAATGGTGGAGAACGCTACGATTGGAAAGAAGGGGAAGATATTTTGTTTGACGATACTTTCAAACATGCGGTCTGGAATCGTACTAATGAAACCCGAGTGGTGCTCTTCTGCGATGTTTTTAGAACCGACTTACCAAAAGTTTTTCAGCCACTCAATCGATGGGTTTATGGACTGAGGGAAAAGAGTAATCGACTTAAAAATGTTTTGAAGAATGCTGAGGTGCAAGTGGATTTAGAGCTGGATGAAAAACCGACTGGGCCATTTGCTAAACAAGCCTAAAGCACTAATTCAGCACCCTTCAATTTCGGTAAAACATTGAATTCGTCTACTCTGGCACAATATTCAATATCTTCTCTCACATTGAATTTAGTCAACCTAGAGGCGTGATTACTTCTACTGATATAGTAAGAAATGTCTGAAGCCATTGATTGGTAAAGATAGAGCGCACAGAGTGCAGAATCACTTTCAAATTCCGCATCGTTTTTAAGCGCATTACAAATGGCTCCTGCAAAAAGACTGTCCTCTAAATTGTATTTACCTTGCCAGCCTGCGCAGAAAAGCAGGATATCGTTTTTAGTTTTATTGAGATGATTAACCACTGCCTTTTGGTTAAGAAATGCTCCAATCACGACTTCATTGGCTTTTTTAGAAAGTTCAATGGCCTGTGTTCCGTTGGTTGTAGTAGTGGCGATTTTCTTGCCTCTCAGTTCTGGTTTCATGTACTCGAAAGGAGAGTTACCCAATTGGAACTGAGGTAATTTTTGACCGCCACGCTCACCTGCCATAATATAACCTTGGGCACCAAGTGCCTCACATTCCTCAACAGTTGCTACTGGAGTAATGGATTGCACTCCCGAGGCTAAACCAGCCACCATACAAGAAGTAGCCCTCAAAATATCAATGACAACAACAGTCTTATTCTCGACCTCATATTGATGGATCAGGTCGGGAGTATAACAAACATCTATTTTCATCAATTGATATTTAAGTGTTTTGAAGGCTAATTAAGCGTTGTAAAATGGAAGTTTTACGATTTCTGCTTTCAAGCTTTTATTTCTAACACCGACAAAAATTTCAGTGCCAATTTTGGAATTTTCGGTGGTGACATAACCTAACCCAATACCATAACCTAGCATTGGAGAGATGGTGCCGGAAGTTACTTCGCCAATAACGTTTTGATTCGCATCTTGTAGTTCGTAGTGGCTTCTTGGAATACCTTTGTCAATCATTTTGAAAGCAACAAGTTTTCTCTTTACGCCTTCTTCTTTTTGCTTTTTAAGGTTTTCGCTATTAGTGAATTCTTTGGTGAATTTAGTAACCCAACCTAAGCCACCTTCTAGTGGAGAGGTAGTATCTGTAATATCATTGCCATATAAGCAATAGCCCATTTCAAGCCTTAAAGTATCTCTTGCACCAAGGCCGATTGGTTTAATATCGTAGGCAGCACCCGCTTCGAAAATTGCGTTCCAAACCTGCTCTGCATATTTGTTATTTACATAGATTTCAAAACCTCCTGCGCCTGTATATCCAGTGGCTGAAATGATTACATAGTCCACTCCTGCAAAAGGGCCAACTACGAAAGTATAGAACTTAATATCTGAAAGATTGACACTGGTCAAAGACTGTAAGGCTTCGGTAGCTTTGGGCCCTTGAACCGCGAAAAGCGAATGGTCATCCGAAACGTTTTTCAGAACTGCTCCATTGGTATTGTATTTATTAATCCAGTTCCAGTCTTTTTCGATATTGGAAGCATTGACAACCAACATGTATTGGTCATCTTTCAATTTGTACACTAAAAGGTCATCCACAATTCCGCCATCCTCATTTGGCAAACAAGAATATTGCGCTTGCCCATCTACTAATTTAGAAGCATCATTGCTGGTGACCCGCTGAATTAAATCCAATGCATTTGGACCTTCAACTATAAACTCACCCATGTGAGAAACATCAAAAACACCAACCCCATTTCTTACCGTGTTGTGCTCTTCAATATCTGATGAATAGCGAACTGGCATGTTATAACCTGCAAATGGGACCATTTTAGCACCTAAATTTTGATGCAAATCGTTGAGGGCTACTTTTTTCAATTCCGTTTCCATAGGGTGATTTTGATTTGTTGGCAAAAGTAACAATTACATGGTAAAAACAGCGGATTAAATTTACCTCGATTTGGTCTGATAATAGACAGGTACTAGAAAGACCTCAAGTAGGAGAGAGGGAAAATTGAGTAATTTGAACTCGGATGCAACTATTCAAAAAATATGGACGTCTCTCATGCAATTACTCAAATCACAACAAAACGGTCAAGGTCATGTTCAAGAATTTTTTTAAAGTAACGCTGCGCAGCTTGCTCAAGAGCAAGCTGTTTGTATTTGTCAATATTATAGGGCTCGGCTTAGCATTGGGCTGTTGCATAGTCGCTTATCTCAACTATGATTTCTCTAGATCTTTCGATGATAATCACCTCAATAAGAAGGAGATTTATCAAATAAGTATGAGGCGTCAAGTGCAGGGCAATCAAATGCCTTACAACTTTGCCCCGATGATGGCTGCCGAAGCTATTAAAACTGAAGTACCTGGTTTGAAAGCAGTTACCCGATATGAAGGTCGGGGTATTACCATCAAAAGAGGCAGCCAAGTATTCAATAGGGGTATTGCTTTTGCAGATGAAAATTACCTGGATGTTTTTACCTATCCTTTGAAATACGGGGTCAAAGAAAATTTTAAAGACCGAAGTAAAATCATGCTGTCTTATGAAACCTCGATTGCCCTATTTGGCGAGGTCAACCCTTTGGGCGAAACTGTGGAGGTAATTAACACAGCAGGGCCTAATTACATGTTCACCGTAGGGGGCGTGTTCGAACCGATTCCAGAAAACACCCTGATGCAATTCCAAACACTTTCCGTTTTCGATAATATATATTCAATGTTCAACATAGATAAGACCGATTGGGGCGTAATTATCGATGCTGTATTTGTACAAGCAGCCAATGAGGCTGTGGCCAATTCAATTCCGAATGCCATCAATAAATATGTTGAGATTCAGAATGAAAAAAGACCTGATTTTATGGTTTCAGATTTTTGGGTTCAGACGATGGCCGAGGCACCCGAAAATCAAAGGGACTTAAATGGTGGAGGTCTCTGGCAAGCCATGAATCCCGCAGCTATTGTGGCGCCTAATGTGATGGCGATATTGATATTGCTTTTGGCCTGCTTCAATTTCACAAACACTGCCATTGCCATGGCGAATAAACGATTGAAAGAAATTGGAATTAGAAAAACAGTAGGGGGAAGTCGTGGTCAGTTGGTGTTCCAATTTCTGGGAGAAAATCTTATTCTGTGCTTCTTGGCACTGATTGTTGGGGTGGCTTTTGCCACTTGGTTGGTGCCTAAATATAGCGACATGTGGGGTGGCTTAACGCTTGTATTGGCCTTAAGCAAAAATCCCGGTTTGGTATTATTTCTTGTCATAGTGCTGTTGTCCACCGCATTTATGGCCGGTGGTTATCCCGCGCTTTTTGTCAGTAAATTTAAACCAGTGTCCATTTTAAGAGGCACTTTGAAGGTAGGCAGCTCTTCAATTTTGGCTAAGGTATTGCTAGCCTTTCAGTTTTTGATTTCAGTTATGGCCTTGGTTTCTGGTTTTGGCTTTGTTCAGAACGCACAATATCAAGAGACCTTGGACCTGGGCTATGATAAGAATAATTTGATCATCCTGGGGATGTCCAACCCACAAGAAGTTGATCAAATGCGGAATGCCATAGTGGCTAATCCCTTGATTGAAAGCGTATCGCCAACCAATAGCCACATCGGTTGGGGGTCAGCCGAAAGACCAGTTAAAAACAGAGGTACCGAGTTGGAAGTGGAAATTTTTGATTTTGGACCTAATTATGTTGAAACTGCAGGAATGCAGGTATTGGCAGGAAGGAGCTTTACCGCTGATAATGCAGAAACTGATAGGGTAAGTTCTATTCTAGTGAATGAAAAAATGGCATCAGCCTTTGGTTGGACGCCAGAAACTGTAGTGGGACAAGAGGTAGTTTTGTATGATACGATTCGCTATAGAGTAATAGGCTTGGTGAAGGATTTCTATCTGAATGGACTTTGGGATCAAATTGATCCTTTGATGATGAGGTTCAGAAAGACTGAAGAAGTAAATAATCTTTTGGTGAGGACGGATCCTAAAAATATCAGCGCTGCCAACAAATTCATAGAAGAGACTTGGTCTGGAATTATTACCGACAGGCCTTACTTTGGAATGATACAAGACCAGAACGTACTGGGAGAGGCAAGAGAGGTGAATGGCAATATTGTCAAAATCTTCATATTCCTTTCGGTGATTGCTGTTATTCTTTCAGCTGTAGGGCTGTTTACTTTGGTGTCAATCAATATTCAAAGCAGAACTAAGGAAATTGGAATTAGAAAGGTTTTGGGAGCGTCAGTACCACGAATTACTGCCATTATCAATAGGCCATTTTTAATCATTGTATTGATAGGCGCCATACTCGGTGCATCAGCAGGTTATTTTGTAACACAACAAATGCTTATGCCTATGATTTGGACTTACTATGTCGAACTGAATTTCTGGTCATTATTTATTCCGATTATGGCTATTCTGGTGATTTCTTTGATTTCGGTTTCCGGTAAAGTGATCAATGCGGCCAGAAGAAATCCAGTTGAATCGCTTCGCTACGAATAAGTTATAAAAGATTCCCTGAAACAGCAGCCTTCAACATTCATTGAGTTGAATCTGCTGTTTTTTTATTGTAAAAGCTGGAATGAGCAGTTTCTAGCTTTCGAGCGTAACCTAAAACTGTTTTTATAGTTACAGGTATGTAATCACTAACTAAAACGAAAACAACATGAAAAAAGGTCACTACATTCTGATTGTCATTTGCTTATTAAGCATTTCAACTTTAGCATTCAAAAGTAAAGAGAGGAGTAATTCTGCCGAGGTGGACGCTGTCAAAGACTTAGTACTTACGTCATATGTTCATGGCGCATTCAATGAATTAAATGCCGATGCGATGAGAAAAGGCTTTCACGAGGATTTTGCTATTTATTCCGCCAGAGGCGAAAAGATTAGCAAGTATCCGATTGCAGCTTGGGCAGATGGGGTTGCAAAAAGAAAGGGCAACGATTATGATGCCAAGGATCCGAAGAATAAGTGGGAGCATAAATTTGCATCTGTTGATGTCACTGGTGGTGCTGCTCAGGTCAAAATCGAGCTTTTTAACCAAGGCAAACAAGTGTATACAGATTACCTAAGCTTATTAAAGTTTGAGAGCGGCTGGCGTATTGTCGCCAAGGTCTATAACGAACATTGAAAAGTTAAATCCCGAATCTGTTAAGGTTCGGGATTTGTTTTATAATTCGGGTTATTCGCGAATATCAAGTCTTGATGGTTTCTTGCTTATCAAAAAAAAAACAGCATTCAAATTTTTCTGAATGCTGCTTTAAAAATTATATGCCTTCCCTAATCAGGAATGGCTAAAGTTCTTGATTACTCAGCTACAACGATGAATTTAACATCTTTCTTCACCAATTTATGAAGATCAATTTCGGCTTCGTATTCACCAACGTTTTTAACTTCACCCTTGAAAGAAATTTTCTTTCTGTCTACATCAATATCGCTAGATGCTTTTAAAGCGTCTGAAATTTGAAGGGTAGTTACCGCTTCGAAAATTCTTCCACTATCACCAGCTTCGGTCTTGATCTCGAGCACTGCAATTCCAAAATGTATCAACATTTTTCAACCTTAGTACCGAATAGGTGCTTCTTATTTTCTTTGGTGCCTATCGTCCCCCAAAGTAGGTGATTCTCCTATCTACCTAGTTTGCGAGATATTACTGAATCACTAGGCTATTTTTTTAATGGATTTTGGGTGAAGTATCTCTTAGCACCCTAAGTGAAATTAGGATTATGAAAATGCAGCAAGTCACCGATTTATGGAATTTGTTAATGATACAACTTTGACATGAAGAAAAAGATGAATCATGAAAAAGTTAATTGTTATCGCATTGTTCATAATCGTTGGAAATTTAGCCAGTGCTCAGTCTTATTACTATAAGTCTAAATACGAAAGACCTGCTACCTTCCAGGTGGCACCTACCTACTTCAATTATAAGGGAGGCTTAGTGGGCTATCAGATTGGAATCAATATCAAAGAAGTTTTTAATGTCAGCTACTTCCATACTAGAAACTATGTTTTTGGTGAGCGGTTCATGGATGATCGATTTGCTGGAATACATACTAGCTTGGTTTTTCCAGTATCCGAGTCTATGCAAGTCGGCCCTGCGGTCAGGTTTGCCACATACAACGCAGAATTCGAAAAGGTATTCTTTGCAATAGAAGCTCGGCTTGACTTGAATGAGTCATGGAAAATCGGCTTTGAATATGGTAAGGGGGCTCAGAAGGGTTTTGGTATGAAGTTCATTTGGAACATGTATTGAATCGAATGTACCTAAGTGTTTTACCTAGATGACTCGGAGAAAAACCTAATTTTTTAAAACCTGATTTCTCGGAGATTAACAAATACGTGTTAGGATATTTTTGACATGAAGAAATTAACAATGAACCGTTGAAACTTTAAGCGTAGCAGTACTCCGTTTTTAGTCGGGTGAAGACCAAAAAATGAAAATGAAATTTTAATCAAACTCAAAATATAAATGCCATGAGACTCTACAAGATATTTTTCACATTAGCTTTTTTAACCCCCCTTTTGACACTGTCGTTGGACGGTTTTATCTATACAAAGAAAGAGGCCAAGTCCGTAGATGTATCGATTAATGACAACTGGCTGCCCGGTGCTGAATGGGTAGATTGGACCAACGGAATGAGCTACAAGACGATAGATTATGGCAAGAATGTATGGATGACCAAGAATTTTGAAATAGGAGGCGAATTGATGGATTTAGCAACAGCCACGCAACAAGCACCTGAAGGATGGAGGGTTCCAACTGTAGAAGAATGGAAGATATTACTGGCTCAATTTGGATTCGGAGGAGATCCCAATAGTCTCATCCCTAGCGCTTATTATACTTTTGACTTCAAGTCGGCTGGTCATGTTGATCCTGTTTTGGGCCTGATTGAGGTTGGTGAGTCAGGCATGTTCCTGGCACTGTCCGAAGATGGGGAGGGGCATTCTATTTTAATAGCAGATAGAGAATTAAACTATAAAGAGGGGGTTTTGCCAAAAGGGGCTAAACTGGCGGTAAGGTATGTAAGAAAATAATAAAGACACACATGTTTAGGTTAAAAGAGGGCTTTCAGACGGGAAGCCTTTTTTCATATCAAAATTAAAATAGAAGCTATTCTCAATCTTCTTCAAATTCACATGGTATTTTGATATAGGCTTTCTGTAGCTAATCAGCTAACTTGTACTGTAAAGAACATGCGGTCATCCAAGGTATGATATGATATTTTTAGTTCAATAATAATGATGCTAAAGCTAAGATTTAGTAACGTCTAAGTATTAATTGGCTGATTTTAGTTGTTCACTGCTTGGTTTTCTCAGTTGATTTGATTTTTTAGTTTTTAAGAGCCCTTTAATCTGACCAATCATAAATGTTTTTATTACTTTATGATTAGCGGCATTGTTATTAACTTCCAAATTACTGAATTTATAAAGAAATAATACAGAAGTTACTTTTGGTAAGCATGCTCTTAACCATCAATTTGAAAATCATTCAAAGGTTATGAATAAGAAGGTAGATAAGGAATTTGATGACATTACTAGCTTGGCAGCAATTCTCTGTCAAATGCCCATTAGCCTGATAACATTGATTGAAAATGATTATACATATTTCAAATCCAGATTTGGTCTTAAAGCAGAAAAATTTTCAACAGAATATTCTTTCTGTAAACAGGCTTTAGAGGAACCTCACGAAGTTCTTGTGGTTGAGGATGCCCGCTTGGACGAACGTTTTAAAAACAATCCATTTACTACAGGAGACCCTTATGTGGTTTTTTATACTGGCATACCTTTGTTTTTGCCAGATGGAAAAACAATTGGTGTCCTTTCCGTCATAGACCATGTTCCTCGAAATTTGGCAGATGATCAAATCAAGGCCTTGAGCATTTTGGCAAATCAAATAGAAAAACTTTTTGAACTGAGTCAAAGTCAAAAGGATTTAAAAAAAATTAAGTCACGGCTCCTTAGAGAATCTGAGCGCTTAAGCAGTATTGTTCGTGCAACCCATGTGGGTACTTGGGAATGGAACGTACAAACAGGAGAGGTGGATTTTAATGAAAGATGGGCAGAAATAATAGGTTATACCTTGGACGAACTGGTTCCACTGAGTATTGATACATGGCAAAATGCCATTCACCCGGAGGATTTGGAGCTGTCTAAACAGAACATCAATGACTGTCTTGCTAAGAAGCTAGAATATTGTGACGTTGAATACAGGATGATCCATAAAAACGGCTCGGTAATATGGGGCAATCATTATGGACGAGTAATTAAATGGACGGAAGAAGGAAAGCCTTTGTTGGTGATAGGTACCCATGTCGATATTACTGCAAAGGTGCTGGCCAGAGAAGGGGTAAAAAAGACGGAGGATCGTTTTAGGGTACTTGTTGAAAACGGAGCAGATGCAGTAGCCATAATCGGAGCAGATGGAATGCCGAATTATGTATCGCCTTCAATAACCCGTGTATTGGGTTATTCAGAGCAAGAGGCACTCGAGTTGAACCTATTCGAGATAGTCCACCCCGATGATCTTGAAGGCATATCTGCCAAAATGATTGAGGTGTTAGAAAACCCTCAAAGACCAATTTATGGACATACTTCCAGGACGAAGCACAAAGATGGCTCTTGGCGATATTTGGAAGCCACGATCACCAATCTCCTAAATGACCCCAGTATTAATGGTATTGTGGATAATTTTAGGGACGTCACAGAACAAGTTTTAGCAGAACAAAAGCTGAAATCGTCTGAAGAAAGCTACAGGACCCTTTTTCATTCTAGTCCATTACCCAAGTGGGTTTATGATTTAAGTACTTTTCAAATCTTGGATGTAAACGAACAAGCCACCGTGGTTTATGGCTTTGGTCGGGAAGAGTTTTTGAGCATGTCCATCAAAGACTTGACAGATAAAATTGGGGTAGAAGAGCTACTGGCTTTTCACGAAGGGTCATTTACTGAAGAAAAAAGCATTAAACTCGGAGTCAAAAGGCATTTTAAGAAGAACGGTGAGGTACTCTTGGTGGATGTGAACGGCTTTGTAATGCATTTTGAGGGCAAAAGGTGCATGCTCGTAGTTTGTCAGGATGTAACCGAAAGAGAACAGTATGTTGAAAGTCTAAAATCCTCAGAGAAGAAATTCAGTTTTGCAGCCTCAATAGCAAAACTAGGCTATTGGCGCTATGAATTTAAGGGAAGTACCTTAACTTGGTCAGACGAGGTTTATAACATTTGGGGAAGGCCTAAAGCAGATTTTGGGCTGATTATGGAAAACTTTGCTAAAACTATTCATCCCAATGATAGAGATGATGTTTTGAAAAAGCGTGAGCTATCAACTAAAGGAGTAATAGACCATGACATTGCCTATCGCATTGTTCTCCCTGATGGCCAGATCAAATGGGTGCAAGAGCTAGGGGTGTTGATAAAGGACAAAGACGATAAGCCGGTAGTATTTGAAGGAGCTGTTCAAGACATTACCAAGCAAAGAAATGAGGCGCAACAACTCAAGATGTTGCAAGAAATCATCACCAAAACCACCGATTCTATAGTAATAACTGAGGCCAAACCCTTTGACAAGTCAGGGGCTCAGATTTTATACGTGAACGAGGCTTTTACCACAATGACAGGTTATTTACCCGTAGAAGTGATCGGTAAAACAGCATCTATTTTGCACGGAGCAAAAACGGACGAAGAACAGCTTAAAAAGTTGGCCCAAGCAACTCAAAACTGGGAACCCTGCGAGATTACAGTGGTGAACTATCGGAAAAATGGTGAGGAATTTTGGAATAATCTAACCATTAGCCCCGTAGCAGACGATACAGGTTCTTATACTCATTGGGTAGCCCTTACTAAGGATGTAACAGATCAAAAGAATAAGGAATTAGAAAAAGAGCTCATCAATAAAATAGGCAAGGTTTTTCATCAGCATAATCAATTGACGGAATGTTTGGCCGAGGTAAGCGAGCATATTGCAAGGTTTGGAGATTTTGATTTGGTTGAAATATGGCTGCCTGCAATAGATGATAAAACGATTAATTGCGTAGCTAGTTATTGCAATAGCGCGATAGGGGATGCTTTTTATGAAGCCTCTAAACACCTGAAAACACTTGGTCTAGGACAAGGAGTGCCCGGTCATGTTTGGAAAAATAAAATAACAGAGGTTTGGAGCATTGACGAAAAGCACTGGCCAACTAAACGAAAAGCAGCTGCGAAGAAAACGGGTATCAATACCGTGATTGGAATCCCCATAAAGCACAATGAAGAATTGATTGGCGTATTATTGATGGGCACGAAGAATTTGAAATCTGCTCTACCCATTTATTCCGGACTATTCCAAAAATTGGAGACAGCGATTGGTTTAGAACTTAGTAGAAAGAAATTAGAAATCGAGCTGGCCCAAATTTTTGACTTTGCACCAGACATGATTTGTATGGCAGGTTTTGATGGCTACTTAAAGCGGATCAATCCAGCTGGTTTAAAATTATTAGGCTATTCACTGGAGGAAATGCTCTCTAGGCCCATCAGGTCTTTCGTTCATGAGAGCGATAGATTGGCAACCAAAGAAAAACAACAAGAGCTTTATTCCGGTAAAAATCTTGCCAATTTTGAAAACCGCTACATCACCAAAGAAGGCAAAATAGTATGGTTGAGTTGGACGGCTACAGCAATGCCCGAACACGGCATCGTCTATTCAGTGGCTAGAGATGTAACGGATAAAAAAGAATTATTAAATCTTTTAGATGATGCAGCAAGGCTTGCTCGAATTGGGAGCTGGGAGATAGACCTTGTAAATAAAAGTGTTTATTGGTCACCACTGATCTATAAAATCCACGAGGTAGATGAAGGTTTTTCCCCCGAGTTAGAAGCAATTCTTGGCTTCTTCGATAAAGATTACATCGACAAGATTGAGGAGTTGATTGAGCATTGTAAGGCCTCAGGGAAAACATTTGATTTTGAAGCGCCTATTGTAACTGCAAAAGGCAATCAAATTTGGACACGCACCATTGGGCAAGCCGAGTTTCATGAGGGTAAATGCGTTCGTATTTTTGGTAGCTTCCAAGATATAGACGAAAGAGTAAAAGCGGAGGAAGAAATTACTGAGGCTTATTTAGAAAAGAACAGCATACTTGAAAGCATTGGGGATGGATTTTTTGCTGTCGATAAAAATTGGATTGTTACCTATTGGAACAAGCAAGCAGAGCTGATTTTGGGCAGGCCCAGAGAGACAATCATAGGCCAAAATTTTTGGGAGTATTATGCAGATGCCGTGAACACCGATTTTTATCGCTTGTACCAAAGGGCCATGATCCATTCTACTCAAGTAAGTTTCGAAGAGTATTACCCTACTCTCAACAAATGGTTTGAAACTTCAGCATATCCTTCCGAAAAGGGGCTATCTGTGTATTTTAAAGATATCACCCATAAAAAGGAAATCCATATCGAAGTACAAAAGGCAAATGAAAGATTTGAAAAAGCAACAGAGGCTACCTCAGATGCCATCTGGGATTGGGATATTACAGGCAAAACCTTTGTAAGGGGGAGCGGATTTAAGCAACTATTCGGCTTTGATGTGAAAAAATCAATTAGTGAAGTTGAATTTTGGGATAGCTATTTCCATGGTGATGATCTGGCGGAAGTAAAGGCTGGATTAAAAAAGGCATTGGAAAACCCGAATGTATCGAGGTGGGAACAGGAGTATAGGATAATTCACAAAAACGGAACAATCAAAACGGTAAGTGATCGGGGCGTGATCATCAGAGACTTGCAAGGGAAGGCAGTTCGGATGGTAGGCGCAGTAGCCGACATATCTTATCGTAAGGAGCACGAATTACAATTACTTTCGTTGAATGAGTCTTTGAAGGAATATGCCCATAATCTGGAGGTTTCGAATGAACAATTGGAGCAATTTGCTTTCATCGCTTCCCACGATTTGCAAGAACCGCTAAGAATGATTTCTAGTTTCTTGGGTCAGTTGGAAAGAAAGTATCAAAACAAGCTGGACGAAAAGGCCCATCAATACATTTATTTCGCTTCTGATGGGGCAAAACGGATGAAGCAAATAATCCTCGATCTTTTAGAGTACTCCAGAGCTGGCAAATTAGTGGAAGCAACAGAGTTCGTAAATCTGAGCGAACTTTTAACAGAATATAAACTGTTGCGAAGGAGACTTATAGATAATATGTCGGCCAATATCATTGTGGAGCAACTTCCCGTGATCAATGCATTCAAGGCACCATTGGTCCAAACTATACATTGTTTACTGGACAACGCCATTAAATATTCAAAGAAAGGAGTGCCTCCAGAAATTCATGTCTCGGTTGTGGAAAAGGAAGACGATTGGTTATTGGCAATTAAGGACAATGGGATAGGTATTGAAAGCGCCTTTTTTGAGAAAATATTTGTCATTTTCCAAAGACTGCATAACAGAGATGAATACGATGGTACGGGCATAGGATTGTCCATCGCCAAGAAGAATGTTGAATCTTGGGGCGGTAAAATTTGGCTGGATTCATTTCCAGATCAAGGGAGTACCTTTTATTTTACAATAGCAAAAAGTCCACTTTTCAATAAAATGGCAAACTTGATTTAGCCGAAACAGGAGATAACAACAATTCAACTTTCGGGCAATTCTCCAATACAGAACGGGGATTGAAATTTAGGTACTTCAAAAACAACGTCTGTTATTGGATAAACCTCTGTAAAAGCATATTGCCACAGGCCTAAACTCGGACTTAACAGCACTCAGTAACTTGAAAATGAGGCAAAGGAATAAGGGATAAATCAGCATTTTGGTCGATTGTTGAAAGTGCGGACCGGGTGAAATGCGTTATTTATCAGAAATGACTATAAGCTATTGAAAAACAAAATAATGGCTTTCAAATTCATTTTTTTGGATGTGAAATAAAATGTGCATTTTTGCAGGCAATACCTCATCATCAAGCAACATTGACAGTCCTGACTTTCAATGGACATTGAACCACTTAAAACAATCATAATTATGAATTTAAAGCCAGTACACATTCTGTTGGTTGAGGACAATGAGGGAGATATTGTGCTCACGAAAGATGCTTTCGAAGAAAGTAAAATCCAAACTAAAATCAGTGTCAGTAAAAATGGGAGAGATGCGCTAGATTTTTTGTTTAAACGAGGTGTGTTTGCAGCAGTGGAAAGACCCGACTTAATTCTTCTGGATATCAATATCCCTGTATTTAGCGGTCATGAAGTGTTAAAAGTTATTAAAGAAGATCCTGATTTAAGAAGAATTCCCGTGATCATCCTCACGACATCCTCCAATACAAAGGACATTAATTTAGCTTACGAAAACCATTCTAATAGCTACATCACCAAGCCCATTGATATGGATGAATTTATCAAGGCTATGTTGAAAATAGAAGAATTCTGGTTTCAATTGGTGAAGCTGCCAGTGTAAGAATAAACTGAACATCAAGACGGGTGAATAACTGATTTCTGCAACTATAATTGTATATTAAGGCAATTGAAGTTGTAACGAAAATTTATAATAAACATCTGTAATGCAAAAAGATAATCGGGAATATTCAATTCTCATTATTGATGACAATCCTGGAGATGTGATGCTGATCTCGGATTATCTTGATGAAGAAATAGTCATTCCAAAGCTTGAAGTAGCGGCAGGATACTTCCAAGCGAGAGAACTACTGCTGAGTAGAAAAGATCGGTTCGATGTTATACTGCTTGATTTGACCTTACCAGATTTATCGGGCGAAGAATTGGTCAGAGAAATTATAAGCATCTCTGACAATGCGCCTGTCATTGTTCTTACTGGATATTCAGATATAGATTTTGGAAAAAAGTGTTTGACGATTGGTGCTTCGGATTATTTACTTAAAGACAGTTTAAATCCTACAGTCCTGTATAAAAGTATTGTCTACGGAGTTGAGAGAAACGAGTACATCAATCAAATAAAGGACTCCCAAAAGAGGTACTTTGACCTATTCCAATTGAGTCCGCAACCAATGTGGGTATGCGATATTGTTAATTTGAATTTTCTAGATGTTAACAATGCTGCGGTTCAGCTATATGGCTATACAAAGAATGAATTTCTAAAAATGTCTACTAAGGATATTGTCCCCCATCATGAATATTTAAACTACAATTCCGAAAGTGCTGCTAATCTTGCTCAACACGTAGTTCATCGCACTAAAAATGGAAGGGAAATAATCGTGGATGAAAGAAGTAACATCATTGATTACAATGGAGAGAAGGCCAGGCTTGTACTTGCAATAGACGTAACAGAGAAACGGAAACTGCAAGAAGAACTTCAAATGAATACATATTTAGTCGAAAACCGAGAACGAAGACGGATTTCGAGCACACTCCATGACGGGTTGCAGCAAACGATTTTGGCCTCATTAATGCGTTTCGAGAACGTCAAAAATAACTTCTCCAAAATCCATGAAGAAAAATTTACCGGACGTTTTAAAGATGGGGTAGGCCTTCTGCAAGAAGCCCTAGAGCAAACAAGAACAGTGGCGCATAAACTCGTGCCGATTCAAATTGAGAATGAAGGAATTGTCTTTGCCTTAGACGACCTTATTGGGAAAAATACGCCTTTGAATATCGTCTTTGATTTTAGGGAGAATATTGGTGAAGAGCGATTGCCAGTTAACTTGGAGATTCTTTTGTATCGCATTGCGCAAGAAGGTGTGAATAATATTATCAAGCATGCTCAGGCTACCAAAGTGGAGTTTAATCTTATCAGGCAAGAGGCGTCTGTTTATCTTAAAATCTCTGATGACGGAGTGGGATTCGATGTTTCAACCTTGAAGAAGAGTACATTTGGTCTCCAATCCATGAGAGCGAGGGTTGAGTCACTTGCAGGCATATTTCAGGTCAATTCTGAATTGGGGCGAGGCTCAACTTTGGAGGTTACACTTCCATTGTCTTCGGGCTATGGCATGGTTGTAGGAGCCTGATTGCTAACTAAACTCAAAGAGCATAAAAAAGGGTCTTAATTTGAAAAATTAAGACCCTTTCATTATTACTATGTTCTTGATTACTCAGCTACAACGATGAATTTAACATCTTTCTTCACCAATTTATGAAGATCAATTTCGGCTTCGTATTCACCAACGTTTTTAACTTCACCTTTGAAAGAAATTTTCTTTCTGTCTACATCAACATCGCAAGATGCTTTTAAAGCGTCTGAAATTTGAAGAGTAGTTACCGCTCCGAATATTCTTCCACTGTCACCAGCCTTAGCTTTGATCTCAAGTACTGAATCTCCAATTGCATCGGCAATTGCTTGAGCGTCAGATTGAAGTTTTTCAGCTTTATGAGCCATTTGCTTAGCTGTTTCTGCTGCATGTTTCTTATTCGAAGCACTTGCAATTAACGCAAATCCTTGAGGAATAAGGTAGTTTCTACCATATCCAGGCTTAACCGAGATGATATCGTTTTTATAACCTAAGCCCTTAATATCAGTTTTTAATATTACTTCCATTCTGTTTTTTATTTAAGGGGTTACTTATTTCAAAGAATCTGTAACGTAAGGTAATAAAGCAATGTGTCTTGCTCTTTTTACAGCTTGAGCTACTTTCTTTTGGTATTTTAAGCTAGTTCCAGTAAGTCTTCTTGGAAGAAGTTTACCTTGCTCGTTTACAAATTTCAAAAGGAAATCAGGGTTTTTGTAGTCAACGTACTTAATGCCATTCTTTTTGAATCGGCAATATTTTTTCTTCTGTTGATCTCTGTTTACTGGTTCGTTTACAAGTGTCATGCTGCAACCTCCTCTTTTTTAGCTTTGTTGAATTCGCCTTTTCTTCTTCGGGCATTATACTCTACCGCGTGCTTGTCTAAAGCAATAGTCAAGAATCGCATTACCCTTTCGTCTCTTTTGTACTCTACTTCCAAAGTGTGGACAAGAGATGAGTCGGCATTGAATTCAATCAAATTGTAAAAACCAGTAGACTTGTGTTGAATTGGATAAGCCAATTTCTTCAAGCCCCACTTTTCTACATTTAGGATTTCGGCTCCATGATTTTTCAAGAGCGCTTCAAAACTTCCGACAGCATCCTTCATCTGCTCATCAGACAAAACGGGATTTAAAATGAATACTGTTTCGTAATTGTTCATTATTATGATTTAATATTTCGGGCTGCAAAGATAGTTATTTAAGATAAAAAACAACAGGAATGTAAAAGATTGTCATCGATTTAATCGGCTGGCAGCCAATTTCGTAATTTCAACTCAGTTTTTTAGCCAAGGTCATGATCAAAAACCGATTTAGAAGAAATTTGCTGGTCCTTTTTATGGCCTTAGCTGCGCCTATTATGATATATGGAATATTCGCGCTTACCTCACTCACTGCGGATGAATCTGAGCTGGAACAAATCTACGAAAGACAATTGGAAGCAGTTCTTTTTTCAATAAATCAATATACGCAAGATGTAATTGGCGGAATAGCCACTAAAATGGATAATGCTTATGAGTATGGCGATAAGACTAGATTTGATGAAATTCTGAAGCCTTACAAATTTTTCAAAGCACTGGAAATGAGAAATATTGACGGTACTTTAGGTCAGATCATCACTTCGGACTCTGCTTTTCACTCAACAGATTTCTCCCTTGTCACACAGAAAGTGTATGATGATTCTAAAGATATTGTAGGGAGATTGAGCAGATACAAAGACACCTATCAAAAAATTGAACCAAGGGAGTTCAGTATAGATTTTGAAAGTCAGGAATTAGCCCTAATCCAGTTTGTGATTGGCTCTGGTGATAACATCAAATTTTGCACCTACTACTTTTCTGGCAATCAGTTCATCGAGCAAATTCTTGGGACCAAAATTCAGGAAATCAGCAGAGGAGAATTCATTATTGTATGTAAGAGTGTCCAAACAGGTGAAATTGTCTATTCCAACATAGCAACCGAAGATCAAAAATCAGATGTGAGGAGCGAAAGAATTGATTTGCTTCCGCAGTATGAATTGGGCATTTCGAGAACAGGAAGTACAATTCAGGAAGCCGTGGGCAAAAGGAAACATCAGAATTTAGCGGCACTTGCCTTGCTTATGGTATTTCTTCTTTTTGGTATTTTGTTAGTGCTAAGGAATATTAAAAAGGAAATGGAATTGGCTCAAAGTAAAGCTGATTTTGTATCCAACGTCTCTCATGAAATCCGCACACCGCTGGCGCTGATCAATATGTTTGCAGAAACGCTATTGTTGGACCGCGTAAAGACAGAGGAGAAGAAGCATGAATACTATCAAATCATTACGAAGGAGGTGGGTAGATTGACGAATATGATCAATCGCATTTTAAGCTTTTCTAAAATTGAAGCTGAAAAACGCGAGTACAACAAATCCGCTCAAGACCTGAATATGATTGCCGAGGATGTAATGAATACTTACTCCTACCATTTAGAAAGCCATGGTTTTGCATTTGCTTTTAAACCAGCTGCCAGTCTTCCTTTGATCAATGCAGACAAAGAGGCGATGATCGAAGTGCTCGTAAACCTTATTGATAATGGTATGAAGTACTCAAAGGATGAAAAGTCAGTGATCATTTCAACCGGCAAAACGGAAGATTCTGTATTTATTGAAGTCACAGACAAGGGTATAGGGATTCCAAAAGGGCAATTAGATAAGCTGTTCGATAAATTTTATAGAGTGCCTACAGGCGATGTACACGACACCAAAGGTTCTGGCTTGGGACTTTCTATTGTTAAACACATTATGGAAGCCCATAACGGGAAGATTCAAATTCAGAGTGTAGTGGGGTCGGGGAGTACTTTTCGCCTTTTATTTCCAATGCTAAAAACAGAAGTATGATAAGAATTTTAATTATCGAAGATGAGCCAGCAATGCGCTTGGGACTTAAAGACAATCTTGAGTTCGAATCTTATGAAGTGGAACTGGCTATAAATGGTGAAGAAGGACTCCAGAAAATAAGTAATCAGACTTTTGATTTGATCATTTTGGACGTGATGATGCCAAAAATGTCTGGTTTCGATGTGTGTAAGGCGGCTCGAAAAATGGGTGTGCTTACACCAATCATCTTCTTGACGGCAAAATCAGAGGAAATAGATAAGGTTTTGGGCTTAGAACTGGGAGCAGATGACTATTTAACCAAACCATTCAGCTTGAGAGAGCTTGTGGCGAGGGTTAAAGCAATTCTAAGACGATCTGCCACAGTGAACGCCAAGCCTCATGTAAGTGCTCAAAAGGTGGGTAAGCTACAACTGGATTTTGATCAGTATTCTGCTTCTATCGATGGTGAAATGGTACGCATGTCTCATAAAGAATTCGAAATTATGCAATACCTGATTGAGAATAAGAATGAAGTAGTGAGCCGCTACGATTTATTGAATAAAGTTTGGGGCTACGATTCACAACCAACCACGAGGACGGTGGATAATTTTATTTTGAGGTTGAGACAACGCATTGAGACTAATCCGAACGATCCTCATCACATCCTCACAGTGCATGGAATAGGGTATAAGTTGATTTTATAGTAGACCGAATCATGACTATGACCTTCTGAATTTAATGATGACAACTTATGACATCTCTTTACTGCAATATGACACCCGGCCTTGGTCATAGCCGTATGTTTGTAATGTGTCAGGGCAATAAGTCCAAAGGTCAAAACAACAAAACAACAATTACAACAGCCCACTGCTCAGGTAGTGGGTTTATTAAGCACCAAGCAATGAGAAAATATACATTCATTTTAATTTTAATCAGCATTATAACGCCACTTTTTGGTCAGTCGCTGGACCGTATACAAAGCCTTCGAGGGTATTGGAAATTTTCCATTGGAGATAGAAGCGAATGGGCTTCAACTTCATATGATGATAAGGAGTGGGAAGAAATCTATGTGCCCAGAAGATGGGAAAGCGAAGGCTTCAACGGATATGACGGATATGCATGGTACCGCAAAACTTTCGATGGACGTGATCTCAGAGATGAAAAGGTGGTTTATCTGAAATTAGGCTACATCGATGATGTGGATGAAGTGTTCGTCAACGGAAAGAAAATTGGTTTCTCGGGTAGTTTCCTGCCAAATTACTCGACTGCCTATCGCGCAGAACGCATTTATGGTATTCCAACAGAGCTTATTAACTTTTATGGAGAAAACCTGATCGCTGTAAGAGTCTTCGACTATGGTGGAGAGGGTGGTATCTATTCTGGCGATGTAGGCCTTTATGCACCAGAGGAATGGGCTAAGGATGCCATCTACCTCGAAGGGCTTTGGAAGATTAAAATTGGAGACCGAAGTGAATACAAAGAGGCTGGCTATGATGATGAAAAATGGGAAAATATTATGGTGCCATCGAATTGGAGATCAATAGGAATTAACAATTTGAGGGACTACGCTTGGTACAGAAAAGAATTTATAGTGAATCCTGATGCAAAAACTACTGACCTAACCTTAATTGGCGGAAAGATTGACGACTTCGATGAGATTTTTGTCAATGGGGTTAAAATTGGAGAAACCAATGATGGACGAAGACTTGGCTCATCCAGGAGTTTTTCGGAAACTAGGGTTTACGCTATTCCAAATAATTTACTTAAACCGGGCAGCAACATCGTTGCCGTAAGAGTGAGGGACATTGGGGATAACGGTGGGATTTATGAAGGCCCCGTTATGATCCTTCCTTCAAGCCAAGTTTCTCGGGTATTACGCCAAAATGATTGGTCTTTCTGGCGCTAAAAAATATTACTGAGATCAACCAATACTTTTTCATTCAATTCATGTTCGCCCTCGAAACTAATTACTTCGGGGGTAACTTTTAACTGAGTAGCAATTTGAGTCTGCTCAAGCATTACCCCATCAGAAAGGTATTGATCTTTATTGCCATAGACCCAATAGACATTTTTGTTCTTTAGTCTTTCAACGCTTTGCAAGGGAGGTAAATCTGGAGGGAAAATCCCAGCCCAAAGAATCAACTGATCAAATTCAATCGTTGATTGTGTGGCGAACCTGGAAATGGTAGCTGCGCCTTGGGAGAAGCCCAATAGGTTGACTTTCAGTTGTGCTGGCAGCTTTGCTCGAACCTCAGTAAATACAGTACCTAGGTAATTGATGTAATTCTGAATATCTCTTAATCGATCTTCTTTGGTCATCCAAGTGGCACCAACTCGGCCAGTAAAACCATTAAGGTAATATTTTGAAAGACCTTCTGGCGCTACAATTAGATTTTTTCCATTATCCAAACATTTGAATTTGCGGATAAAATATTCTGCAAGCTGGCCATGTCCGTGACAAACAAACCAAAGCTGCTCAATTTCTTCGGATGCTTTACCTAAAGTGAAATAACGTGCCTCGAACTGGAAATTAATTTTATTTTCCATCTATGATTTCAAGTCTTTATCAGAGAATTTGAAAGGTAGAAGATTGTCAATGGACTCAGATTCAAATACTGTACCGTCAGCATCCGCCAAGTAAACGGCAATGTTTTGGTTTTGATTATTTTCATACTCACTCATGGCCTGCCTACAACTTCCGCAAGGGGTAGCCAATTTGAAAAAATCATCAACACTTCTTTTTGCTACAATCGCTACCCTCAATATTTTGCTATCGGGGTACTGAGATTTTGCACTAAAGAAGGCAACCCTTTCGGCACAAAGCCCTGTCGGATAGCAGGCGTTTTCTTGGTTATTGCCAGTGATGATTTTGCCATCATCCAATAGCAAAGCCGCACCTACCTGAAAATTGGAGTAAGGAGCATAAGCATTAAGTGCCGCCTTTTTGGCCTCATCAATCAATTGTTTGATTTCTCTTGATGGTTCTTCGGGTTGGTATTTGTTGAGGTAAACTTCTTTCTTAACTCTCTCTGCCATGTAATCATGCATTGGTGTGGGTTTGGAAGATACGAATCTTTTTATTCTTAGTTGTCGACTGCTAAAACTGTTGTCTTATAGTTTGGGCATGAGATAAAAAAATGGCAGTTTGGCGGACAAATACATGGAGGGTATGAATCGAATTTTAATTCTTGGCGCTGGTCGCTCTGCAACTTCTTTAATTAACTATTTACTATCGGCAGCTGCTGAAAATGATTGGCATGTCATCGTAGCCGATTATGCTTTGCAACTGGCAGAAGAGAAAGTAATGGGTCACCCAAGCGCTACTGCCAAAGCAATTAATATAAGAGAAGAGGCAGATAGAATCCAGATTATTGGGGATGCAGACGTTGTAATTTCGATGTTGCCAGCTTCGTTTCACCCGCTTGTTGCGGAGACCTGTTTGGACTTAGGCAAACATTTGCTTACCGCCTCCTATGTTTCTGAAGATATGCGCGCGCTTGATCAGCAGGCAAAAGAAAAGGGACTTCTTTTTTTAAATGAATGTGGGCTAGATCCAGGGATCGATCACATGTCAGCCAAAAAAGTGATTGATCACATCCGAAATAAGGGCTTTGAATTGAGAGCCTTTGAGTCTTTTACAGGTGGGCTATTGATGCCCAATCCGCATGACGATAACCCTTGGCAATACCGCTTTACTTGGAATCCAAGAAATGTAGTGTTGGCAGGGCAAGGTACGGTGAAGTTTATTCAAGAGGGGAAATTCAAGTTCATCCCGTATCATAGACTTTTCCGCAGAACGGAAATGATCCATATTCCGGGCCATGGTTATTTTGAAGGCTATGCCAACCGTGATTCGCTTATGTACATGGATGTGTACGGCTTGCAGGATATCCAAACGCTTTTTAGAGGTACACTTCGTAGGCCAGGCTATTGCAAAGCTTGGGATATTTTTATTCAATTAGGAGCAACGGACGACACTTACCAAATGGATGGGGTTCAGAATATGACCCACCGCCAATTTATCAATTCCTTCCTTTCTTATAATCCAAACGATTCTGTTGAACTTAAACTTGCTCATTACCTTAGTTTAGAGCTCGATGGGCCAGAAATGCATAAGTTAAAATGGCTGGATATATTCGAGGAAACGCCAGTTGGATTGCATAAGGGAACTCCAGCGCAGATTTTGGAGCATATTCTTAAAAAGAAATGGACGATAAGTCCTGATGAAAAAGACCAAATTGTGATGTGGCATTTGTTCGACTATGTCGAAAACGGCAAGACCAAACGAATTAGATCAGCCATGGTAGCCAACGGAGAAAACGCCAACGAAACGGCTATGGCCAAAACCGTAGGCTTCCCATTAGGAGTGGCCACTAAGTTGTTGCTTCAAGGCAAAATCGAAGCACGTGGGGTGGTAATTCCAATCACCCCAGAATTCTACGAACCAATTTTAGCAGAACTTGATGAACTTGGCTTTCACTTTATTGAGGAAGAAGTGATTTTGGATTAGGTGAAGATGCAATTTGGTATCAGGGAGTAAGTAGCTTTGGAAGTTCCTTCTCTAACTTTTCAACATCGATATTAATGGCTATAATTTTACCATTAGGATCAATTAGGTAATTGAAAGGAAGAAAAACGACTCCTAATTCCTGAGCCAACTCGCTATCCCAACCGTTTGTGTCTATGCTTTGACTCCATGATAATTGATGTTTATTGAGTGTTTTTTTCCAGACTTCTTCAGATTCATCTAAAGAAATACTCAAAATATCGAAGCTTTTGGATTTGTATGCTGAATGTAGTGCTTTCAGTTGAGGTAATGCAGCAATGCAAGGGCCACACCAAGATGCCCAGAAATCAACTAGTAAATACTTACCCTTGTAAGTTTCATTATTCACTTCAGAATTAACTAAGGTTTGAAATTGAAAATCGATCATTGGATCTCCGATGTTTAGATTCTTCATTCTATTGATAGCAAGCTCAAAGCTCTTTTTATCACTTTCATCAAGAGCAGAAGGTTGGAGCATTGAGTAAAGTTAGTTTGATTGGTCAAGGGTGAGTCGATGCGCATCTGTTACTAATTCCACGAAAATTTCTCCAACGAATGGGTTATCAGGGTTTTCTTCAATTAAGTTTTTTAAAGCCGCATAAAGCTTTTCATTTGGATTAAGTTCCTCTTCAAGTATTGCCCCAAGATCCTCAAGCGCAGATTCAACAAGCAACATGGTTTTACTGCCACTAATCTCCGTTAAATAGAAACGGCCATTTTTAGGAGTAACGGTGAGCTCAATATTCTCCTGAGCAAAATAGAAAGAGGGGCCAGCCTCATCGAGTTTTTGTTTCAAAAAGGCTTCAACAGGGTGATCGACATTACCTTCGAAATAGAATTTGTTGTCGACTACAAGTGTACTATCTATGACCTCATTATATTTTAAATAAATATATCCTACGTAATCTCCCTCTACAGCCCCACTAAGCATGAAATTAGGAAGTGTTTTCTTGTCGGTCGCACAGCTTGAAATGATAAGTAAGGTAAGGGGAAGAAATAATAGCTTGAGTTTCATCTTTGATCAATTTAACTTTAGTGTCTCATTTATTTTTTAATAATATAAGATGCAATTGTGTTTAACAAATTAAGGCTAAAGTAATTCTATCAAGTACAGTGAGATTGCAAAATTCTGGTCGTTGTTAGGCAGTTCTGAATAAGATGAGAGGGTTTGCTGGTAATAAGGGCTAATCATGGTGTTTCCCTAATATTAACTACTGCATTTCTAGCCCTAAAATTTGATAGGCATGCTGCTTATACTGCCCCATAATTTCATCCTTTTTAGCGGTATTTTTTTCCATACATAAGTAGTAGTAGGCGCCTTCTAAAATGGTGTAAATCAAATTTGCTGTACGCTTTGGGTCTTCAATTTGAAGCGAACCTTCTTTGATGCATTCCACCAAATGCTGCTCCAGCCAAACCCGCAACGAGTCATGCAATTCTTTGTATTTAGATCGAATTACATTGTTCCTGAAGATCAAGCTGTAACAGCTATAATAGACGTCATCGCTGATCAGTGTATTCCATTTTCGGGAGAATAAGTTCTTCAGCACCTCATGCAAATGATCAATGGAGGAACCTTCTTGTTGGGTGGTGTAGATCTTTTGATAGCGGCTCAAGATGTAATCTATAAGCGCCAAAACCAGCTCGTCTTTGTTCTTAAAGTTATGCAAGATTAAGCTAGGGTTAACATCGATGGCCTCCGCAATCTTTGCTATAGAGGCATTATGGAGGCCTTCGTTTTTAGCAGTTTTATAGAATGCTGCGATTATTTCTTGCCTTCTAAGGGCTTTAATGCTCTTTCTTCCCATTGATTTCTGTAGCGATACTGAATGCCAAATATGCTTAAAATAGATTGAACAACTATTCAATTAAAATTAAATTCTAGGTAATCATGAGGTAATATGCTGAACCTACTTTTGACAATCTAATATCTGCTCAACTAAAATAAAACTTATGAAAGGACTAACATCCATTTTTTCAACCCAGCATCGACAACTTCGCAGCGTTTGCTTTGTGTTGATGTGCCTATGTATGCATGCGTTCGGCCATGCCCAAGATTTAAATGTAAAAGGACTGATTTCGGACAGCGAAGGTCAGCCGATTTTTGGGGTAACCGTTTTTGAAAAAGGAACCACCAATGGAATAATCACCTCTGCCGATGGCAAGTTTTCCATTCAAGTCAAAAGTCAGGATGCGGTGCTCGTGTTCTCATTTGTTGGTTTCATTACCCAAGAGGTAGCAGTGAACAACCAGTCTACTATTAACATTACGTTGTTAGAGGATATCAAGGAACTGCAGGAATTTGTAGTTGTAGGTTATGGGGTAGAAAAGAAAGTGAACCTTTCTGGAGCCGTTGATCAAGTAGATGCCGCACAATTGGAAAAACGACCTATTAGTAATGTTACTGAGGGGCTTCAAGGCGTAATTCCAAACTTGAATATTGACAGCAATTCAGGTGCTCCGGGTTCAACACCCAATATCAATATCAGAGGGGTAACTTCAATCAATGGTGGTAATCCACTGATTTTGATTGACGGTGTTCCTTCAGATGCTGTTGAATTGAACCGCATTGCTCCTCAAGACATTGAGAGCATTTCTGTAATTAAAGATGCTTCTGCTGCCGCAATTTATGGTGCAAGGGCTGCATTTGGGGTGGTAATTTTAACCACCAAAAGTGGCGCTAATGGCATGAAAATTAGCTACACAGGCTACACTTCCATGAATGAAGCCACAGTATTGCCAAACAAAATCACCGACCCATATATCTATTCTAGGTTACTTGAAACTTCAACCGATAATACACCTTGGGACAATATCAACTTTAGCGATCAATATTATGCTTGGGCAAGAGATCGTTCCAACGACCCTTCTTTGCCTGGAGTAAGGGTCAACCCAACTAATGAGGCGGCTTGGGAATACATGGGCGGACAGGATTGGGCTCGCCATTTCATGAAGGACAAAACTACTTCTAGCAACCATCAACTTTCTATCAGTGGGGGAGATGATCGAGTGAGTTATCTTCTTTCTGGTTCCTATAGCCACCAAGATGGTGTTTTGGCCATTGCCGAAGATTATTTCGATCGATATACTGTTCGAAGTAAAGTTGCTTACAAAGCGAATGACTGGTTAAAAATCAGCAACAATACCTATCTCACAACTACCGAAAGAAAAGAGCCCTCGTATTTCGATTTGACTTCAATCTATAACATTGCACCAACCTCTTGGAATGTTAATCCTGATGGCAGCTGGGCAAACTCTGAAGCTGGGATAATTTCTGCTCAGTTAATAGACGGAGGAGAGGATTTGACTGAGTTTACCAGTGTTCAATCTCAATTCGGTATTCAAGCCGATATTTTAAAGGATAAACTAAGCTTCAATACAGACTTCACTTTCAGAAGAGGAAGACAGGATAGGAACTGGTTCCAAACAAAATATAACATTGGTTTTGGGCCTGGCGATATTAGGGAAGAAGGCAATAATTCAGCCTACAGATCAAGTGCAGTAGAGAATTATTATGTGTTAAACAGCTACTTAAGCTATAGACAACAATTTGGAGATCACGCTTTAAGTGGAACTTTAGGTTTCAACCAAGAGCATAACCGTTGGAATTCATTTAGTGCGCAGCGAAACAACGTAATTTCTGCTTCTCTGCCTACGATTGCCTTAGCTACAGGAGATCAGTTTGTGGGAGAAAACGTATCGGAATGGGCGGTAAGAGGTGTTTTCTACCGACTCAACTACATCTACAATGACAAGTATATTGTAGAGTTCAACGGTCGCTATGACGGAGCTTCTAAATTCCCTGCTAACAACCGATATGGATTTTTTCCTTCTGCTTCGGTCGCATGGAGAGTTGATGAAGAGAATTTTATGGCTGGCGTAAAAGACTGGGTAAGTCAATTAAAGCTTAGAGGTTCTATAGGTTCATTGGGGAACCAAGCCATTGGGCCTTATGATTACATTTCGACCATGAGTGCCTACCAAGGTAACTACCTGATAGACGGTAAACTTCCTTTAGAGATTTCTTCTCCGCAATTGGTATCTAATAATTTCTCTTGGGAAGAAGTAGTAACCCGAAATTTTGGTATTGACTTAGGCTTCTTGAAGAACAGGATTACCGCCAGTTTTGATATTTACAGAAGAGATACTAAGGGCATGTTGACTTTGGGAAGAGAGTTGCCTGATGTTTTGGGAGCAACCGAGCCTAAAGAAAACGCGGCAGATTTGAAAACCAATGGTTGGGAATTCTCATTTGGTTACCAAAATGAAGTCAGCTTAGCAGGCAAGCCACTGAACTTCCAGGCCAACTTCAACTTATCTGATAGCCGCTCCTATATCACCAAATTCGATAACCCAACAGGAAGCATTACGCAGTTCTATGAAGGAATGGAATTGGGGCAAATTTGGGGATTGCAAAATGATGGTTTTTTCAATTCAACTGAGGAGATTGATGCTTTAGACCAAAGCTCAATTGTGCCTTGGGGAGCGATTTCAATTGTTCAGGGATGGCCAAAGTACAAAGATTTGAATGGTGACAATGAGATCACAAAAGGCTATACATTGGCCGATACTAAAGACCTTTCTGTAATCGGTAATCAATCACCGAGATATAGATATGGAATGAATGTTTCTGCCAACTGGAATGGATTCGATGTAAGCGCATTGTTTCAAGGAATTGGTAAGAGAGACTATTATCCTCAGGATTACTTATACTGGGGCTTTTATCAGCAGCCTTATGCGGGTGGTTATGGTCACTTGAACGATTTCTACAGAGCTCAGGCTGAAACAGGTGCTGATAGAGACAGACATTCGAAATCGTATATCGATGCTGGCTTAGCTGATGAAAACTTGGATGCTAAATATCCACACTTGCAATCATGGTTGGCCGATAGAAACCTAGGAGAAAGGATAGACGAAGCCCAAGGTTTGGCTATACCTCAGTCTGATTACCTTTTGAGCGCAGCTTATTTAAGATTTAAAAACCTTACCGTTGGTTACACTTTGCCAGTGGTATTGAGTTCCAAAATTGGCCTTTCTAATGTAAGGTTCTACCTCAGTGGAGAAAATCTATTCGAATGGTCACCATTGAAAAACTTCTACGATCCTGAGGCAGTCAATAACGCCATTGAATACAATCCTGCCGTGAGCCAATCAAGAGGTGTGGGTAAAGGTTATACCTATCCATTCCAAAGAAGGTACGTCATGGGTATTAATGTCACTTTGTAATCATTTGATTTAAAACGAATTAAAAATGAAAAATTCTAAAATACTGATTGCACTCTTCTTAATATGTTCCGTTGCCGCTTGTGACGATAACTTTCTAGAGGTAGTGCCAGAAACTTCGATAGGGGTAGAAAACTTCTTTAATACCGAAGAAGACCTCAATATCTACGTCAATAGCCTGTACAATTTCCCGGGTTCGGGGATTTATTATGCTGACGGAGGAACAGATAATGCCGCAACCACAGGTAATACTGAAATCAAAACTATGATGGTGAGTTCGCCTACTTCGGCCACGGTTACATCGGGCTGGAACTGGGGCGCTTTAAGGTCCATCAACTTGTTTTTAGAAAACTTTGAAAAGGCAAATATCACCCAAGAAAAACTGAACCACTTTGAAGGATTGGGAAGGTTTTTCAGAGCGCAGTTTTACTATGACAAAGTGAAAAGGTACTCAGATGTTCCTTATTATGATTTTGTTATTGAAACAGGAGATACCGAGGCATTGATGAAGGCGCGCGATCCACGCGAAATGGTGGTAGATAAAATCTTTGAAGACTACCAATTTGCAATCGACAATATCTTCGAAAATCAGCCTGATGGAGCAGTAAACCGTTGGGTTGCTAAAGCCTTTATGGCCAGAAATGCGCTGCACGAAGGTACTTTTAGAAAGTACCACTCTGAACTTAACCTTGCGAGTTCTGCCGATAAGTATTTGAAATTGGCCAGCGATATCGCCAAAGACATCATGGACAACGGCCCTTTCAGCATTCATAATACTGGCAACATTGATACCGATTATAGCAGCTTATTTAACAGTACAAGTTTAGAATCCAATCCAGAAGTGATTTTAGGGGTGTATAGCTTAGATCAGGTGAAAAACAGTGGTTGGTCCGAGACCTTATTTGGAAACTATGAAACCAGCCCAGGAAAAGACCTTTTGCAGTCTTACCTTATGGCGGATGGATCGTTTTATTCAAATCAGGCCAATTATGATCAATTTAACTTCGTTCAGGAGTTTCAAAACAGAGATCCAAGATTGGCTCAAACTTATGCCTATCCCGGTTTCGTATTGGTCAATTCAAGAACTTATAGCCAAGGTGCAGGAACGTATGTGCAGCAATTGGCAAAGAACTTTTCGGGTTATCATCAATTGAAAGGCTTTGTGAATGTAACCGATCAATCGGTCATCAACAATGTGGATTACCCAGTTTTGAGGTTTGCCGAAACGCTTTTGATTTATGCCGAAGCCAAAGCTGAATTGAGTGAAATGAACCAAGGTGTCTTAGATGCTACGGTGAATGTTTTACGCAACAGAGCGGGTATGCCGAATTTGACCATAGCCGTTACAGCGGATCCGATTTTACAAGCCAAATATCCAACAGTAAACAATCCAGTTTTACTGGAAATCAGAAGAGAAAGAAGGGTTGAAATGGCTTTGGAAGGCTACAGATTCGATGACCTTATGCGTTGGAAAGCGGGCAAACTTTTGGAAGAAGAACCAAAGGGTTTGTATTTCAGTGGTTTAGGTAAGCACGATGTTACTGGTGATGGAATTGAAGACATCATTCTTTTAAATGCTTCTGCTTCAATCCCAGATACAAAAGAGAGAAATGCCTTAGATGTACCTTTTGCCTATTATCGTGTAGGTAGTTTTGGAGAAAATGTTGGGGTGTTCTTGTCAGAAGGCAACAGTGGGCACATTCTAACGGTAATAGAAAGAGGAACTTTCGATGATCCAAAATTCTACTATCGTCCGGTGCCAGCGGCTCAAGTTGCTTTGAACCCAAACTTGACTCAAATTTTTGGATGGAATTAAATTAGGTTGTAATAATTGTAGATGTACTGGCGGAGGCTTTTTGCCTCTGCCTGTATTTTATTTTTTCGACTTAAATTAAGGCTTCATTCACCCCGATACATAAACACCTCAATTAAAGATTCTTACCATGTTGAAATCAATCTGTTTACTTTTTTTGGCCATAAATCTAGTGGCTTGTACTACACCTGAAAAAAAGGTGATGATCATATTGGTGGATGGCGTACCAGCAGATGTGTTGGAAAGCGTTGATACTCCAATTTTGGATCAAATCGCTGCACAAGGTGGCTATACCCGCGCTTACCAAGGTGGCGGCAAAGATGAATACACACAAACACCCACCATTTCGGCACCAGGTTATATGAATATGATCACTGGGGTTTGGGGCAACAAGCACAACGTTTGGGGCAACGCGGTCAGGAATCCCAACTACAACTATTGGAATATTTTTCGTACCGTAAAAGCGGTCAATCCTGAAATGACAACTGCGATTTTTTCTACCTGGGAAGATAACCGAACCAAGCTAGTAGGCGAAGGAAAACCAGACGCTGGTAATTTTATGTTCGACCATTCTTATGATGGTTTTGAACTAGATACGGTTCGATTCCCACATACTGATGACCGTACTTTTATGTTCACAATTGATGAAACAGTGTCACAAGGGGCTGCGGATTATGTGCTTTCCGATGCACCTAACTTGTCTTGGGTGTATTTAGAATTCACGGATGATATGGGCCATATGTATGGAGATAGCCCTCAAATGATTGAAGCAGTGAAAGGAATGGACAACCAAGTAGGAAGAATTTGGGCTGCCATTCAGCAACGCGAAAAGGATTTCAATGAAGACTGGATGATTGTTGTTACCACGGATCATGGCAGGAGCGAAGATACTGGCATGGGACACGGTGGGCAATCAGAGAGAGAGCGTACCACTTGGATTGTTACGGATCAAAATAACTTGAATGAAAGGTTCAAAAGCAATCCGCCTGTAGTGGATGTTGCCGCCAGTGTTTTAAGGTTTTTGAATATTGAAGTACCCGCTCAAATCAAGGAAGAAATGGACGGCATTCCGTTCATAGGTGATATTTCGATAATGAATGCGAATGCTAAAACAGCTGGGGATGAACTTACCTTGACTTGGGATGTAGCGGACAAATCTGGTAGCGTAGAAATCTATCAAACTTCAACAAACAATTTTGCAAAAGGAGGGGTGGATGAATATTCACTTTTGGGTAAAGCGGAGGTGAAAGATGGTCTGTTTAAAATGGCTGTTACTTTCCCTGTAGGAACCACCAAGCTTTTATTAAAGGCGCCTCACAACTGGTTGAATGTTTGGGTAATTGTTGAATAAGGAAAACCATGAACAGACGGAATCTTCTGAAATCAATGGCCTTGGCAGGAACGGGTGCCTTAATGGGCAACAGCTTAATGCCACTTCAGTCGAAGGCGAAAAGAGTTTTGCGCCTTGCTCATCTTACAGATGTGCATTTGCGAGATGCGGACAATGCGCCTGAAAAATTCATCAAGTGCTTGCACATCATGCAATCGTTGAAGGATAAACCCGATATGATTTTTAATGGTGGCGATACCATTTTCGATGCTTTAGGGACTGACAAAGCGCGTGTTGAAAACCAATGGCAACTTTGGGATAAGGTCATTAAAGCTGAGAATGACTTACCAATTGTACATTGTATTGGCAACCACGATGTTTGGGGTGCTGGCGAAAAAACTGATCCGCTTTACGGCAAAAAGTATGCCTTAGAAAAAATGGGTTTAGATAAACCGTATCATTCTTTCGAAAAGGCCGGCTGGAAATTTATTGTTTTGGATAGCACTCATCCTGTTGGAGAAGGCTGGTACACCGCCAAACTCGATGACGAGCAATTTGATTGGTTTGAAAAGGAGTTACAGGCCACGCCTTCCAGCACTCCAGTAATGATCATGTCGCACATTCCAATTCTTACGGCCACTGGTTTTTATGAAGGAAATGAAAAGGATGGCAACTGGATGGTGCCTGGAGGATGGATGCACATTGATTTTAATCGAATCAAAAAACTCTTTATGCAACATCCCAATGTTAAACTCTGTGTAAGCGGTCACATGCATTTGTTGGATAAAGTGGAATATAATGGAGTAACTTATTGCTGCAATGGAGCCGTCAGCGGTGGCTGGTGGGGCAATGAAATGTACTACGAAACTCAAGCAGGTTTCGCTACCATCGATTTATATGAAGACGGAGTTTTTGAGGTGCAATACCACACCTATAGTTGGAGCTAGTACTGGATTAACTGGGTGTTAAGCTTTAGGAGTGAAACCGTTAAATCCTGAGAAAGCCGCTCTTTTTTTAAGACTATTGTATCCACTTTGAGTTCATCCAAAATTCAATTGTCATAATGATTTCCGAAACGCTGATAAGCTTCATCATCCAAGCCTTGGGTTGGGTAGGCACTGTGCTTTTTATTGTGAGCTATTTTCAACTCAATCGCGGAATTTGGACCCTTCAGGATACTAAATTCCATGTTTACAATATCCTTGGGAGCATATTTCTGGTGGTTGACACGGTCTATGATTTCTCTTTTGCCTCTGCGGCTGCCAATCTTTTTTGGGGAATTGTGGCCTGTTATGGCCTCATTAAATACCGAAAAGGGGTAGATCACCACAACAACCTGCACTCTTCAAGCGAGGTTGGATAAGGTGATATTTACACATATAACCAAGCCCAATAGATAAGCAAGATTTGTAGAGGAAGTCTCAACCAAAGCATTGCACGATAGCCTTTTCTCTTTCCTTTATAGGAAGTGAGCATATACACGTTGGCGGGAAATACTCCGATCAACACCGCTATAATTCCCCATGCTCCAATGGATTGAGTAGCTGGGAAGAGCAGCATTGCTCCAAATGCCGCTTCAAACACCCCACTCAAATACACCAAAGGCAAATGGTAGGGCAAATAAGGCGGCATTATTTTTAGATAGAACTTAGGCTTCCAAAAATGGTTGAGGCCAGCCAAAATATAAAGACTGGCCATGATGTACATTGAGATTTCCATCAAACTGACTGTAAATCAAATGGTAACTTCCTGATTCTTTTTTGGCTCAGGTTAAATACCGCATTCAACAATGCCGAACCAATAGGAGGAAGGCCCGGCTCACCCACACCGCCAGGGGCTTCTTCATTTTCCATCAAATGAATTTGAATGTCTTTTGGCGCCTCGTTAATGCGCAGCATTCTATAATCATTGAAATTAGATTGCTCGGCTGCTCCATTTTTAAAAGTAATTGGGTCCTTTAAAGCAGCGGTTAAACCGAAAATAATATTGCCTTCCGTTTGCGCTTTTACCTGATCAGAATTAATGTAAATACCGCAATCGACCACAGAAACTACCCTTGGGATGGTGACTTTGCCATTTTCCTTCTTCAAGAATAAAGCGTGGGCTACAATTGTTCCGAAGCTTTCTACTATCGCAACTCCTTTTCCTTCATTGCTACTAAGTGGTGCATTCCAATTGGCTTCTTTTTCAAGTCTTTCTAAAACCTTCACAAAGCGAGGCTCGGATTTCAAGCGATTCTTACGGAATTGAAGCGGATCTTCATTCGCTTTGATGGCCATTTCATCAATAAAGGCTTCGTGCGCTACACCATTGGTGGAGGCAAAAACAGATCGCCACCAATGGATCGGAATTTGACTTTGGTATTCTGCATAGCGAACAGACAGGTGCTCAAACTCATAATGGGTATTGATCGCTTCCATTACTTCAAAAGGAACTCTGCCATTTGAAGGCCTTCCTTGCGTGGTAATGGCTTGACTCACCATTTTATGTTGCATGCCCAAAGTTTTGTTCGACTTATCGAAAGTTGCTTTGAAGGCATGCACTGTACCTTGACGGAATGGGCCTTGGCTCGTATCGTCTTCTCTCGACCAAATCAATTTTACTGGCTTTCTCAGTGCTTTCGAAATTTGGAAACATTCTTCCAATGCATCGTTCATTGACCTTCTACCGAAACCACCACCCATGAAGGGAAGATGTACTTTGATTTTTTCTTCCGCCTGATCATCAGGAATGCCCAATTCTCTGGCGAATTGTCTCTGCACTTGTGGACTTTGGCTCGGTGCCCAAACTTCCACCGTATTGTCTTCCCTTACATGCACAGTGGCATTCATAGGTTCCATACAGGTGTGTGACAAATAAGGAAGCTCGTAAGTGGCTTCAAGTACTTCTGATGCAGAGTTTAAATTCTCCACGAAATTGCCTTTTTCGAAATGTTCTAAACCATCTGTTTTGGCCAGGGCTCTCATGTCGTTGAACAAGTCGTCAGTGCTCACTTTGGTAAATTCCGCATTGTCCCATTGTACATTCAGCTTTTTTCTTCCTTGTGCGGCCGCAAAATAGTTCTTGGCGATTACCGCAATGCCTGTATTCTTTTTACCATAAACAGTTCGGGTAACTTCCATGACATCGGTCACCCCATTTACCGAAAGGGCCGCTGCCTTGTCGTAGCTTTTAACAGTGCCTTGCAAAGTAGGGCAGCGCTCAATGGTGGCATAAACTAAGCCCTCAGTTTTGGCATCCAATCCGTAATCGGCTGTGCCATTCACTTTCCCGACCAAATCTGGACGGTTGGTAGATTTGCCGATGATATTAAAGTCAGCTTTAGACTTGAGTGCTACATTCTTTGGTAATTCAAGCGCAGAAGCGACTTTCACCAAGTCTTTATACTCGATAGAAGCTTGTGTGTCTTTTCTGAATACTTTTCCTTCTTTGGCATAACATTGCGATTTGTCAATGCCCCATTTGTTGGCCGCTGCTTCGATCAGTACTTCGCGAGTTGCTGCACCCAGTTGCCTCATTGGGGTGAACATCGTTTTTACGCTTCGGCTTCCCCCAATAGATTGCTGACCATATTGGCGCGATGCGCTGGCCTTAACAATGGTCACTTGGTTCATGCGGACTTCAAGTTCTTCGGCAATGATGGCCGGAATGCCTTGAAAAATGCCTTGCCCCAACTCAGGGACATGGGCCATAATACTGATAGTTCCATCCTCGCTAATGATGACGAAAGGATTGAGGGCAGTACCTTCTACAAAGTCTTCGGCCATCATCATTTTCAATCGGCTATTATCACCAAAAGCAAGGCTTTCGAAACCTACAGCCAGCATGGCACTGCTAAGGCCTGTGATTTTTAGGAATTTTCTTCGGTCGATTTTATTTGCTTCCATTGGTCATTTCTTTAGAGGCGAGGTGAATGGCTTTTCTGATTCTAGGGTAAGTGCCGCAGCGACAAATATTACCTGCCATGGCAGTATCAATATCATCATCAGTCGGTTTTGGGTTGCTATTCAATAAAGCAGTAGCCGACATGATTTGTCCTGATTGGCAATAGCCACATTGAGGTGCTTGCACTTCTAACCATGCTTTTTGAACGGGGTGAGAATTATCATCCGACAAGCCTTCAATCGTGGTGATGTTCTGATCTACAGTGGCTGAAACTGGGAGAGTGCAAGACCTTACTGGGGTACCATTCAAATGAACCGTACAGGCGCCACATTGGGCAATGCCACAACCGAATTTGGTACCTGTCAATCCTACTTCATCGCGGATGACCCAGAGGAGGGGCGTTTGTGGATCAGCCTCAACAGTATATTGCTGCTGATTGATTTTGAGTGTGTATTTAGCCATGGTTTGAATTAATGATAAGCTATTAAAGATATGCTTTTTATATGGAATCTATTGGATGGTTCTTCAACTTAAGGAGAATGCAATGGTTTTGCCGCTAATAAAAAAAGCTCCCAAAATAACCTATTAAAGATTTTTGAGAGCGCTAATTATGAAAGTCAGCAACAGCTATTTATTTCTAATAATAGCTTCGGCTTGCCATTTGTTGTTTTCTCTGTCTACATCCGCCATTCTTCCAGAAGGGTCAATTTCAACTGAAACGATATCGCTGATCGGTCTGTCTAATGAGAATTCATAGGTAGGATTTACCCATCCCCAGTCAGGGTGCACAATTCTTTTGTCGTTGGTCTCAGCCGGTTTTTCTCCACGCATCATTCTCAACGCCATGTAGTGTACCTCTTTTGTGCCGTCTTTATAAGTTACCACTACATCCATTGGCATAGGCATAAGATTTACTCTTTCTAGGGTGATTTTGGTTTTATCGCCTTCGCCAGCTACTTCTTTGACTCCGTAATCGATTTGCTTGGTAGTATAAACGAAGTACTCGTTGTACCAATCCAGCTCTAAATCAGATACTTTCTCGAAAACCCGCATGACATCGGTTGGATTTGGATGTTTGAATTTCCAAGTGTCAAAGTATTCAATTAAGCCTTTGTCGCGTGCTTCTTCTCCAATCACATAACCTAGCTGGCTCATCCAAACCGCACCTTTACCATAAGCAGAAGCACTATAAGCGCCATTCAGGTGATAATGATCTGAATGAGTGCTCAATGGCTCTTCATTTCCGCTTTTCGCTAATCTTACATAGCTGCTTTGGCCTGAATTATTGCCTAAGTTTTCTAGTGTCACTGCTGGATCTACTTCCCCTTTTGTTACTCTCGCGATGTGCTGCATAATGCGAGTTGAAGCGTAAGAAGTAAATCCTTCGTCCATCCAGGGGTGCAAAGCTTCGTTACTGCCCAAAACCCCATGGTACCAATCGTGCATTGATTCGTGCACGGTAACGCCTAAAAGACTTCCTCTAGATCCAGTAATTAAAGTAGACATTGGATATTCCATACCACCGTCACCTCCTTGAATTACAGAGAATTGTTTGTAGGGATACTGACCGAAATGTTCGTTGGCATACTCAAACGACATTTCTGTGAGGGGCATTAGTGCCTTCCAGTTTTCTTCATTCTGTCCTTTTTTGTGCAAAAAGTTAAGTACCATGCCATTTTTCATGGTGAGTTTATCATGAATGTACTCTGGATCGGCTGCCCACATAAAGTCATGTACATTTGGGGCTTTAAAGTGCCATGTAAGCTTACCATCTTTGATTTTCTGATTTACTTTTTGGCCAGCATCTTCATAACCATGGCCAATCTCTAATGGATTTTGCAAGTAGCCTGTACCACCAACAACATAATCTTTATCGATAGAAAGTTTTAACTCATAGTTACCCCAAACGCCATAGAATTCGCGGCCAATGTACTCATCGGCATGCCAGCCTTGATAATCGTATTCGGCCATTTTAGGGTACCATTGTGCCATGGAATAGCGAACACCTTCGGCATTATCGCGACCCGTTCTTCTGATTTGAACCGGTACTTGCGCTTCGAATTCCATATCGAAGTTCGCTGATTGCCCCGCTTTGATGGGTTCGTTCAGTTGCACTTCGAGGATCGTGCCCACCACTTCATATTTAAGTGGCTTGCCATTTTGCTTTAAAGATTTGATTTTTTGATAACCAATTTCATCTTCTTTTAGGTTGAAGATTCTGGTGCCCACCCTTCTGTCAGGGTCTTGGATAGTTCTAGAGCGAACATCCATCATGCTTCCCGGTTGGAAAGCATTGAAATAAAGGTGGTAGAAAACTTTATTGAGGTCTTCCGGAGAATTATTGGTGTATTTAACTTTTTGAACACCTTGTAGCCGATTGGTTTTTACATCCATATCCACTTCCATATAGTATTCAATGGCTTGCTGCCATCTTTCATTATCTTGCCTTGAGGCTTTGCTTTGAGCATTTGCCTGTGCGCCACATGCTATTATGGCCAGCGAAAAGAGGAAACCTCCGAGTCTTTTTATCATCTTAAGTTTATTTTAACGGTGTAAAATATCAAACTGAAAGCAGCAGTCCAAACCAATATTTTCGAGTGGTAGGTCTTATTGTAATTTATACCTCATCTGAAGCTTGATATTGGTGAGCTTATTGCCGTCTATGGTTTCAAGCCCCGTGCCAATTTCGGTTCTGTCGTAGTACGTTGTGCGGGCGATTCTTCCCCATAACTCCAATTTTCGACTGGCTTGATATTGAATAAGCAGATAATTGCGGATACCTCTACCACTGTAAGCTGGAATTGAAAAGGCATAAAGTACATCGCGCTCATAAGCATATTGTCGGTTTTCATTGCCCTCAGTGTCAAAGAGTGCAATTCTGGCACTGAAAACAAAATCCTTAATATGATAAACGGCATCTTGAATAAAGGCATAACCATCTGTCAGTTGATAGTTAATCTCGTAGTCACTGAATTGAACCCTTGATTTAAAACTCAACTGATGATTGGCTGCGAATTCTAAATTGGCCAAATATTGCTTTTTAGTGCCAGGAAGAATGAGGTTGTCATTCATTTCGTCCAAGGCGGCATTCACTTCTTTTGTTTCTTTCCTAAACTGAAAATACATTCTTGTTCGGCCACCAGGATTATAATTGAACCGTATTAGATAATCCTTTCCGCTCGATGGGGCATCCACCCGAAAGCGAAGCCAAGGGAAATGATAGGTGTCATAGTAGGCTGTCAGGTAGAATTTCTTGTTCAATGTGTACTTCATGCCCCAATACACCCCGTTTTCGTTGATATTTCTGCTGCCCTCGGCAAAAGCTGCTCCTCGAATGGAATGAAAGTCTTTGGCATAATTGCGGAAAACCATGGCAAATTCTATTCGCGGTGATAAGTTGGTACTAAAGCCGCCTAATGCTCCAATGCCACCACTTTTAGAAATAGCGCTTTCACCAAAAAACGAGAATTGCTGCCAGTTGTATTTTCCATATAATCCGAAATTCAGATTCGAATTACCTTTGAACTCAAAGAGGTTATATGGATCATCACTGCGTAGAATTGCAGTAGAAAAATGATTGGCAGCCAAAGTAATTCCAGCCTCTGATCGATCATTTGGTTTTAAATTTAAGTTTGTACCCAAGAGCGTTTCGACAACACTTCTTTTATTTGCGATTTCTGTGGCTGTTCTATGCAATCCACTGCTTTGAATAGAGGAGAAAAATTGGTTGAAGTCATCTGTTTCAGCGCCATCTTGAATCGATGCATCTTGGGGCAAACGCGAGACAAAAGCGGTAACATTGAGTTTTTTATTAAGGCTGTAAGTGGCTGCCGCACCTCTAAGAAAACCACTTTCAAGAACAGAGGAATAGGGGCGAATGCCTAAGGTGACTCGGTCGGCAGTATTTACAGTTTCGGAACCTTTGCCTACACTTAGCCCTGCTCCAAAAAGTAATCCTTGTCCAAATTGAAGTTGATAGTCACCGATGATCATCTTCCGCCACTTGCCTTGATTTTCGAGCATAAAGTGAAAAGACCAAAAGTCCATCAAGTAGTTCTTGTTTTTTGGTTGCCAAGCCATTCTTTCACCTGCATCTTTTTCGGTGGTGATGCCAAAGCTAAAATCTCCTGGTTTGGAAACTCGATAACGCAGATAGAGCTTGTCCGCTGAACCAGCATAGCGGTTATCGGTTTCGTTTTCCTTTGGGCTGTAACCTCTTTTTTGCTCAAGCCCAGCCTCGTATCGCATGATCAAGTAATTATTTCGCTCTTCTAAAATTCGTTTGATCAGAGGTCGATTATCTGCGATGGCATCCTTTGCATTCACGGTTACAAAAGGCCTGAGCTTCTCTAGGGTAGCGAAATCGAACCCTTCAATCAATTGCAGTTCAAAAAGCGTGAGCAGCTTTCCTTTTTCTTTGATATAGGTTTGAAGGTTGATGATTTGCTGGTTTGAAAGCACGTAAAGACTTTTCAGTTCATCCGTGGTGGCCAGGTTGATGTTGAGCGGATTTTGATAAAGCAAGAGCAATGATTCGTAGAGGTCTTCATAATTGATATCTGATTCCTGAAGGTTGAAAAGGCTTTCTATGAAAGTTTCCAGATTAAAATCAGTATTATTTTGTGCTAAAATTGGCCTGTTAAAGCCGATGAAGCATAGGGTGGCTACTATCGTGAATTTGGCCGCCTTCATTACTGCTTAAATTGGAAAGTCAGGCCGAAGTTATGGGTATGGCCAAGTCGCCTATCGATTCTAATTCCGTAGTCAAAAGTGAATCGTGTCAGCTTTAATCCTGCTCCAAAGGAATGGGTATCCGTAAGGGTAGAGAAGCCAGTTCTGGCCACAATAGCTTCAATGATTTGGTATTCTAAACCAAGTTTTAAATCTGGATCAAGGTCAATGTCTTTTTCCCCCTCAATCACTAAAGTGAAATCCTCAGCGGGTTTGTACGCGATACCAAGATTGATAATGGTAGGTACTTTTTCTTGTGTATCGGCCGAAATCGTGGACTGTGTAAAATTGAAAATTTGAGCACCGAAAGTGAGCTGTGGCGTAAGGTCTGCCAAAACCCCAATATCTGCTAAAAAAGTGCCTTTCCGCCCGAAACCCTCAATGTTGTATTGCAAGTAATTGGCTTTAATGCCTAATCGAACAATCCCTGTTTTTTTGGCAAAGGAAAGACTGGCCATTTGGCTATTGAAGATATCATCGCCAAAGCGATAAACGCCAAAACCGATATTACCCAGTGCAGTGGGAAGCGCAACTCCGGCAGACACGGTATTGAAAGGAGAGAAGTCAAAAATGGTACGGTAGGCAAAAAGTGCAGTAGTTTGCTCAATATCAGTTAGACCTGCGGGGTTGTTGAAAATGGCCCAAGCATCGTTAAAAATCACATTAGTTCCTCCTAATCCTAAGGCCCTTGGCCCAACGGGCGGTCTGCTAGGCAATTGAGCTTGTGCTAGGTTTAGGCAAAGCAATGAAAGGAATATGGTGACACAGATTCTCACGAACTAAAAATAATCAAAATACAATAATTAAAAGATTTTGTCTCCGAATATGATTTTTATTTCTTTCTTCACCCCTGAATTTGCTGTGAGATAAAGTTTCTCGATTATATTCGAATCTCAAATAATAGTTGATATGAAATTTCATTTAAGTGTTCTTTTCACTCTGTTGTGTTTTTCAACTTTTGGTCAAGCTACAAATACTGAAAATGCTGAAATAGCCTTTGGGCCTATGTTTACGGTTGATCAAAGATCGGTGCCTACAAAATTTGTAGGGAGTGATGAGTCTGGATTTTATGTCGTCTACTCAGATGGTAAACATGGTCAAGGAGATGAAACGCTTTATAAGTTTAGTTATGACCTCAAGCCAATAAAAAACAACCCATTGACCCAAAGTTCCGATGGGGGTATGGTCTTCATGGTAGGCAATAGACTTTTTCAGATCGTGCGTACTAACAGCAGCAGTACATTGTATGTCCACCTTCTTGAAATTAATACCGAAACACTCCAAGCAATGAAGAGAACACTTCTTGCTCAAATGGACAATTCAATGAAGAGTGCTTCTCAAGCTGCTTTGTCAGTCCAGTTCTCAGATGACTTATCCAAAATGGTTGTGATCTATACCATCCCTAATAAGCGCAAAGAGTTTGAGTCCATTCGTGCGCATGTGTATGATAGTGATTTCAAAGAAATTTGGAGCCAGACTTATGAGTTACCCTATGAAAATAGGCTTTTGGATATTCAAGACTATACCCTGCACAATGATGGTAAGCTATTTATCACAGCCAGACGATTCTACGGTAAGAGAAGAGTTAAGGTGGATGGTGAAGTCAACTATGATTACCTATTGCTGTCTTTAGAAGACAGTGGAAAAATTGACTCCTTACAAATACAGTCGCAAGATAAATATCTTCGAAGCATGCGTGTAGATGTTGCAGAAAATGGTGACGTGGTAAGTGCAGGCTTTTATTCGCAACGAAATTCTAATGGATTAGGAGGTGCATTTTATCTCCGAATTGATAGTAAAACCGGTGCACAGATTTCTTCATCCTACAAGGAATTTGATATTGATTTTCAGACCGACAACATGACTGAGGCTAAAGCCGCAAGAACAAAAAAACGAGCAGCCGAAGGAAAGAACGTTGAGCAGGCTAACTACTTTATTGACCGATTTATAACCAAACCAGATGGCGGAGTTCAAATGATCGGGGAGAAGCGACTGATCATCACTACCTATATTCAAGCTGGTCTAGTAGCGGTACCTACTACGACTTATTATTTTGATGATGTCCTTGTGGTTGACATAGATGCCGAAGGAAAAATTAAATGGGCTTCGCAAATTGCCAAGAAACAGACAACCACCGATGACGCAGCGGCATACTCGTCCTATGCAAATCTTAGTCAGGGCAATGATTTGTTTTTTGTATTTAATGATAATGCAGAAAATCTTGATTACAATGGCGTAGGTCGTGTGTCCAGAATGGGTAAAAATAGCTCCACGGTTGTGATGGCAGCTAAGGTGGATGAAAATGGAAAGATCACTAGAGAAGGACTTTTTAGAAGGGGAGAGGCCGAAATTAAAATTCGCCCTCGTCTGAGTCATGTCCTAAACGATAACGAGATGCTCCTTTTTGGCCATAGCACAGTAAGAAACCAAAGATTCGTACTTGTGAAGTTTAAATGATCCTAAAAAGCAGATCTTAAATTAACAAAGAAACCAGTTTGGCCTTCGCGATTTACCGAGAATTCGAATCGGATCACAAAGTCATAATAGGTTTGAATATCGAGGCCAATGCCTGCTGCCGCCAATAAGTCATTGTTGTAAACGCTATCGGTGCTTGATGAAATCGGAGGGCCGGCATAACCAAGGTCCAAAAAGGCTTTCACGAAAAAAGAATAGGGCATTGTCCTGAATTGCTCAACTAAACTTCGTTGGTTGAGCTGTTGAATACCAGACAGAAATTTATACTTAAGCTCAGTCCGATTGGAAATAAATCCACTGCTTTCCACCACAAAACGCTCATAACCACGGATAAAATCGGGCGGATAGCCAAAGCCTGAGCGCAAAATGTAAGGTATTTCGTCTGTGAAATTTTGATAGCCCTCAATGGCATTTGCCACGAAGAAATTCTTTCCTAAATCACGGTGGTTGTTGGCGGAAGCCCTGATCGAGAACATGTTCAGATCGTTGAAAACGCCTAGGCCGAATTTATTCACTTCCAAACGATACAAGTTTCCAATCAACGGATAAGCAAAGTAATCGCGGTTGTCTCTTGAAAACACATAACTGATTCTAAGGTACTTTTGAAGGTTTTCGCCATTTTGAAAGTAATTGGGATTAGCATCGGTAATCAAATCGCTAACACTGGCTCGGCTAAAACCCACATCTATGGAATGGCGGCTGTAGAAGGAGGGACGATATGTCAAGGCTGCACCACTGCTGAATATCCTTCGGTTGATATCCTCCGACCCTTCAAATTGCAGTCTGTTGTCTATGGTATTGGTAGAAATGGTTTTATTATTGGCAAAGCTAGTTCTAAGCGTCAAACCCAGTGTTTGGTCTTTATTAATGTAAGGTCTTTGGTATTGAATTTCGTATTGTTTTGTAAAGCCAAACTGTGTTCTCAAAATCAGTTTATCATTTCTTCCTGTGAGATTGAAATGATAAAGTTGAAGGCCATAGTTGACACGCGAGAAATCTCTTTTCTGGTTTACCCACCATTCCGTAAAGTTTCGATCCGCGAGTTTGAAGATGGGGATAGGAAAGATATACCAGCGCTCCTGTAGTCTGATCAAGACGTCTACCTGGCTGGGCGACATGAACAAAGGGACAATTTCTGCAATTACAAAAAGCCTCGTATTGATCAGTTTTTGTTGACCTGTAATAACTGCTTCGGAGAACTCCTTAAGGCTGATGTCTTGGCCTTCTACAAAATCCAACTCCCTAAGGATAATCTCAGTTTTGGTTTTACGGTTGCCCGTAATGTAGATTTTTCCAACTTTGACGATGCCATTCGTAAGCGTATCGGATTGCACTTGCTGGCCGAACGAGTTCAGCGAAAACAATATCAGTAAACCGAAAACTATGAATCCCCTCAAACTCTTAATTTTTAGATTTAGGCCTTTTTGCCCTTTAAAACAACAAGCCTGATCAATATGAAAATGCCCAAAAGAACGAGCGGGATGCTTAAAAGTTGCCCCATATTGTAGGCCATATCATCTTCAAATGCAACTTGATTCTCTTTGAAGGTTTCGTGAAAGAACCTAAAGCCAAACACCCAGATTAAAAAGATACCCAATAAAAGCCCCTCTGGCGTCTTTTCCTTGTATTTGAGCCAAAGGGCCAATAGCAAGAAGAACAGAATCAAGTTGGTGGCCGACTCATAAAGTTGAGCGGGATGGCGGGCAATTCCATAAGTATGGATGGTGGCTACCCAAAGTCTGTTTTCGGTGGTCAATTCGTAGTTCAGAGGAATGCCTTTGGGTTCTCTGTAGTGCTCATTTACAGGATAGCGGACCAGCTGAGATTTCACTTGATTGGTAAGTTTTGCCCTTACTTCTTCTTCGGTGGTGCTTACTCCAGAAAAAGTAACCTTTAAGTCTACAGGGACAATGCCAGACATTGGTCGTTCAGTGCTAGTTCCTTTTGAAGCTTCGGCACTTTCGATTCCCGCAATTCCTTCAGCAACATATTCTTCTCCAATCCTACCGAATACCACACCATAATCGGTTTCTGTAGGTTTTCCAATAATTTCTGAGTTAACGAAATTCCCTAAACGGATAAAAACTGCCGCCAAGGCCACTGTAATTACAATTCTATCGACAATCCAAAGGTAGCTCTGGCCTGCTCTTTTTTGTTTCTTGAAATGAATTTTAGGTGGCCAGAATCGAGCGGTGACGAAATAACTGCGGTACAAAAACAGCGCGAAAAGTATTCCGAATGCAGCGCCATGGCTGGCTAAACCGCCTTCCCAAGTCCTGAAAAACATCAATGGATCGGCCAGGAAACGATCTGGTTCATAAAACACCAAATGGCCCAATCGCGCTCCAATGATTGTGGCCAAAACCATGTGCACAGTAAGCGTATCTACATTCAGTGGATCTTTGTTTTCCTTTTTGAAAATATAAACCATGATTTGATAGCCTATAATAAAACCCAAGGCAAAGAGAACACTGTACCAAACTGGTGGCTGAATCCCTTTGATGATTTCTTTCATGGGATCCCAAACAATGTAGGATAGAATCGATAAATCGTGCATTCGACAAATATATATGAATTCGGAAAAGGAGGAGGCTTAAAAATGGATTATGCGCTAAAAATTAACGCATGATTGATCTTTGGTTCATTGATGATCAAGTGCTATCAAGCTCTTTTTATCCTTTGTGCCTAGTCGCTTCAGATCAATTTTACCTTTGTCGAAGGTCAAAACCATGATCACCGAAACTTTTTGAGGCATTCTTGGCCATTTTAGGTTGTCGTTGATGGTTTCGGTCAAATTCATTTTTTTGGTTTTCATGTTCGTCTCGTTCTGAATACTCATCAAGCACGATGCGCCTCGATTATTTACCAAAACCTGTAAGCTTAAAACGCCTTCGGCACTTTTCAGCGTTTTTTCGTCCCACCCTGTAGTAATTACTTCGATGATTTTGTCTTTATCAAGTTTGGCGATGGTAGAGTCTGATTCAAAAATAAATTGATCTAAATAGCAATTGTCGATCACTTCGGGGTACACATGCTGCGAAAAGGCTTGTGTTCCAAATCCCAAAAAAAGAAGTGCGATGAATAATTTCTGTGCTTTCATGATTGTCGATGTGTTTAGAGGAAAGAAATTTAGAGATTTTTTAGCCATTCAAAAAGTGATTAGGGATGAGACGGGTTTTATTTCGTTTTCAATTCGGAAGAGCGGCAAAAAGCGCAAAAAAAGAGATATCTTTTTTTAATTCAAAGGCAATAAAAAAGGCTTTTATAGTTATTGATTCGGAGCGGTTATTTTTATATTGAACCATCAGCGTTCCGTCTAATTACACTAAAATTTATTTCCGATGTTGACGTCCAAAAAATCCGCCTTGGCTGCCATGCTATGCCTATTTCTTATTGCCTCTTGTGGGGATAAGAAATCCTCAATCAATCAACTCAATCAAAAAGCTGATGAAGATTTTACCGAGTATATAAGTACTTATACTTCTGGTAAAGTTTCTACCCGATCCGCCATTACCATTCAATTGGCATCGCCATACGAAGGACAGATGAAAGATCCCTCAGGGCTTTTTCAATTCAATCCGAGCATTTCGGGAGAAGGCAGATGGGTGACCAATCGTGTGATTGAATTTCAGCCCAAAAGCCCATTGAAGCAAGGAGTGGTTTACAACGGAAAGCTAAACCTAGCAGGCTTAATGCAAGTGGACGATAAGTACAAGACTTTTGCCTTTGGCTTCGAAACCATCGCTCAGAATTTTGATGTCGAAATAGAACGCATAGCCAGTGATGCCAGCGATGCGATGAGAAAGCAGGTCATCGAAGGTCAATTTTTTACTGCTGATTATGCCGATTCTGTGCAAGTAGTAAAGGCATCCAATTTTATTCAGCTGGGTTCTGACCTCAAGGTAGTTTGGGAAATAGATAGAGTAAACGGAACAGCTCACAGGTTTAAAGTAAGCGGAGTAGAACGCAAAGAAACAGCCTCAGAAGTAGAGATCAAGGTGAATGGTGCAGTCTTGGGAGCGGATAGAAATGCAAATTCGGTAGTACCTGTTGCTGCTTTGGGCGATTTTGAGGTGCTAGAAACTAAGGTAGTAAAGTCAGGAGATCCATATGTGCAAGTAAGTTTTTCGGACCCACTTAAACCAGATCAAGATTTGAATGGATTGATTACGGTGGAAGGGGAGAGTAATATTCGATTCGATATTCAGGGCAATAATGTGAAGGCCTATGTGTCGGCTAACAATGCAGGGGTTAAACTTTTGAATGTATATCCTGGCATCCGCAACCTACTGGATTTCAAAATGAAAAATGGTTTCGAAGGTTCTGTCACTTTCGAGCAAATCAAACCGCAAGTAAAATTAGTTGGAAAGGGCACGATCCTACCGAGCACTGATGGTTTGATTTTTCCTTTTGAAGCGGTGAATCTTTCGGCTGTTGATGTCACAGTCATTAAAATCTTTGAAAAGAACGTATTTCAGTTTCTTCAAGTCAATAATATGAGTGGAGACGAACAGCTGCGAAGAGTGGGTCGTCCTATCATTCAAAAGAAGATCACTTTAAACGAATCTGGAGTTTTCGATTTGGGCAAATGGAATCGCTTTACCTTGGATTTGGCAGAAATGATGAATACAGAACCAGGTGCTATTTATCAGGTGCGCATTGGTTTTAAAAGGGCCTATTCACTTTATGGTTGTGGTACGCCTTTGGAAGAAAAACCTTTGACTGGCCAAATTGAAGAAGATAATTGGGCGGAGTTCGATGCAGGTGACAATGGTGAATATGATAGCTACTACAACTACAATTATGGCAGGGGCTACAATTGGGAAGAGCGCGAAAATCCTTGTAGCGATTCTTATTATGCGGGCAGACAAAGGACCGTAAGTCGCAATGTATTGGCTTCTGATTTGGGGTTGATTGCCAAGTTGGGGAATGACAGAAAGCTAACGGCATTTGTAACCGACCTTAAAACTACCAACCCAATTTCGGGTGTTCAGGTAGATATTTATGATTTTCAAGAAGATGTTGTTGCCAGCTTAACCTCAGATGGGCAAGGTAAAATTGAGACTGATTTGGATAGAAAACCATTTCTGCTCATCGCGAGAAGAGGGGCTGAAACGGGCTATCTGAAATTACAAGATGGGCTTTCTCTTTCCATGACAAATTTCAATACGGCAGGAATCAGAGTGGAGCGAGGTTTGAAAGGCTTTATGTATGGAGAAAGAGGCGTTTGGCGACCTGGAGATGATATTTTCCTCAATTTCATTTTAGAAGACAAAGACGATAACCTTCCCGAAGACCACCCCGTTGTTTTCGAACTGATAGATCCTTCTGGCAATACCAAGCAGAGAATTGTGAGTAATAAGTCGGTGGATGGTTTTTACGATTTCACCACAAAAACCTTAGACACTGACCCAACGGGTAACTGGACAGCCAAAGTAACAGTAGGAGGTTCGGAATTTACCAAACGAATCAAAATAGAGACGGTAAAACCCAACCGATTGAAGATCAACCTAGATTTTGGGGTAGAGCGGATTTTGGCAGGTACTTCTTCTTTAAAAGGAAACTTGAATGTAAAGTGGCTCACCGGAGCTCCAGCCAGATCGCTAAAAGCTGATTTTGATCTATCACTTTATCCTACAAAAACCACTTTCCCAGACTTCCCAAAATACTCTTTTGACGATAAAGCAAAGAACTTCTACAAAGAACCTACTCGTGTTTTTTCTGGGAAAATTGACGAATCTGGCCATGCCGATGTCGATATAAAATTGAGCACCGAAGCCAATGCTCCGGGGGCATTAATGGCCACTTTCAGTGGGAAGGTTTACGAGCCAGGAGGTGATTTTAGTATTGATCAATTTAGTATTCCTTATTATCCGTACACTTCGTTTGTAGGGATTCAAACCCCAGAAGCAGATCGAAGAGGCCAGTTGGTTACCGAAAAGGATCAACGAATCAATATTGTTTCAGTAGATGCCAATGGTAAGCCTATCGATCGCAAGAATCTTCAATTCGAAGTTTACAAATTAGAATGGCGCTGGTGGTGGGATAGTGGTGATGACTATTTGGCTAATTATGTTGGTAACACTTATAACCGTCCATTTTCTACTCAGCAAGTAAGTACTGTGAACGGAAAGGCCAGTGTCACGGTCAATATTCCTAATCGCGATTGGGGCCGCTATTACATCAGGGTGATTGATCCATTGTCGAAACATTCTGCGGGCTCGATTACCTATTTTGATTGGCCGGGTTGGGCAGAGGACAGTAATCGTCCTGGAGGAGCTTCATTATTATCTTTTTCTACGGATAAGGAAAGCTATAATATTGGTGAGAAGGTGAAGATCAATATTCCTTCTAAGGCCAAGGGAAGGGCTTTGGTGAGTATAGAAAATGGAACAAAAGTGGTTGCCTCTTATTGGGTAGAAACTGGTAATGGCAAAACTGATTTTGAGTTCGAAACCACCGAAGACATGGTGCCAAATGCCTATATCAACACTACTTTGCTTCAGCCTCATGCGCAAACAAAAAATGACTTGCCTATCAGGTTATATGGGGTGGTTCCTATCAATGTTGCGAATCCAAATACCAAGCTTAATCCAGAATTAACCATTGCCGATGTGCTCGAACCAGAGTCAGAGGTGAATCTAAAAGTAACTGAGAAAAATGGCCGCGCCATGACCTATACCATTGCGGTTGTAGACGAAGGTTTGCTCGATATTACGCGTTTTGCGACTCCAGACCCATGGAATGATTTTTATGCTCGTCAGGCATTAGGTGTTAAAACTTGGGATTTGTACGATGATGTTACGGGTGCTTTTAGCGGAGAACTCACTCGGCTATTGGCTTTGGGTGGGGATGGAACCAATGCTAAACCAGAAAATGCTAAGGCAAACAGATTCAAGCCTGTTGTAAAGCATTTGGGGCCATTTAAGTTAGAAGCGGGCAAAACCGCAACCCATAAATTCAACATGCCGAATTATGTAGGATCGGTTCGAACTATGGTGATCGCTGGAAAAGACGGTGCTTATGGTAAAGCTGAAAAAGCAACTCCAGTTCGAAAGCCATTAATGGTATTAGGCACTTTACCGAGAGTTTTGGGCCCAGGTGAAAAAGTGAAGTTACCTGTGAGTGTTTTTGCGCTGGAATCAAGCGTTAAAGACGTTAAGGTCACCATCAAAGGCAACGACAAAATCGCTGTAGATGGTGTGGCAACCAAGCAACTTACTTTCAATCAAATCGGAGATCAGATCATAGATTTTGAACTTTTGGTATCTGAAACTTTAGGGATTGGCAAGATTCAAATCATAGCCGAATCTGGAAAAGAAAGGGCTACTTATGAAGTCGAAATTGATGTCAGAAGCCCGAATCCGCCAGCTACAGATGTAATCGCGAAGGCCATTCAGGCAGGCGAAACTTGGGATCAATCTTTTGACCAAGTGGGAATGGCGGGCACCAATACAGCACAATTAGAATTGTCTGTTATTCCTCCTATCAATTTAGGCAGACGTTTAAACTACTTGATTGGCTATCCTCATGGCTGTATTGAGCAAACCACTTCGAGTGTCTTTCCTCAATTGTTCTTGGCTGATATTATAGATCTTTCTACGGAGAGAAAATCACGCATTGAGAATAACATCAAAGCTGCCATTGATAGAATCACGAAGTTCCAGACTTCTGAAGGAGGTTTTGCCTATTGGCCGGGTCAAAGTGATGATAATGACTGGGGAACGAACTATGCCGGTCATTTCCTTTTAGAGGCGAAGGACAAAGGCTATAATATACCTTCTAATCTGTTCAGAAAATGGAAAGCCTATCAAAGTAAAAGGGCCAGAAGCTGGGCAAGGAATGGGGATTATGATGATGATCTCGTTCAGGCTTACAGACTATATACCTTGGCTTTGGCGCAAAGCCCAGAACTCGGGGCGATGAACCGATTGAGAGAAGACAATGCACTTTCTTTGGAAGCGAAATGGAGATTAGCAGCGGCATATGCCGTTTCTGGCAAGGCAAGCGTGGCCAAAGAATTGATTGCGGCAGCACCTACAGCATCAGCTAGGAAGTCAAATTACTATTACTACGGATCGCAAACCCGTGATAATGCCATGATTTTGGAAACGCTCGGTTTGTTGAAAATGCAAAATGAAGGACTGAATCTATTGCGAGATATTGCTGAAAATCTAAGTGAAGATCGTTGGTTAAGCACCCAAACTACAGCTTATGCGCTCCTCTCGCTGATCAAGTTTTCTGGCGTTGGGCAAACCTCGAAGGGACTTGAAGCCAACTATACTTTGAATTCAAGTAAGTCGGAAGAGTTGAGAACAGCGAAGCCACTGAGGTCGATTGAAATTCCGGTAGAAGGCGCAGAAGGAGGTAAGGTGAAAGTCAGTAATAATGGAGAAGGAATTCTCTTTGCTAGAATCATCAAGACAGGTCAGCCTTTAGCGGGGGAAGAAACTGCGGCTTCTTCGGGATTACAGGTGACGATTAGCTACACAGACAGAGAAGGAGGCAGAATTGACCCTCGTAACTTAAGCCAAGGCTCAGATTTCTTTGCTGAAGTGAGTGTTTTTAACCCCGGCACGAAAGGAGTTTATAAAGACCTCGCTTTGAGCCAAATTTTCCCGTCAGGTTGGGAGATTTTGAATGATCGTTTAAATGAAATTCCGGGAGCTACAACTGTCAATAATTTCGATTATCAAGACACTCGTGATGATAGAGTTTATACCTATTTCGACCTAAAGCCGAATGAAAGAAAAGTGTTTAGACTTGCACTCAATGCTACTTATTCAGGCAAGTTTTACCTGCCATCCGTCAATGTGGAAGCCATGTATGACAATACAGTGAACGCCCGAATTCCAGGTCAATGGGTATTTGTTGAAAGAGTGAATTAAGTAGGTAGTACTGAGACCTTGCAGGTTTTTGAAACCTGTAAGGTCTTGCAGTCATACTGAACTTGTTTCAGTATCCGTAAGAAAATGGGTTTGCCCACTATACATTAGAAATTGAAATGAAAAAACAGCTCATTAAATACCGCTACTATTTAGCTGCGATTGCACTTTCGCTGTCGGTGGTATATTATTTCTGTTTGCCAAAAACCCTTTTCAATGATCCTTACGCTACTGTGCTCAACGCGTCTAATGGAGAAATGCTTTCCGCTAGAATTGCTAGTGATGGGCAGTGGCGTTTTCCTCAAGTAGATTCACTAGCCGATAAGTATAAAAAAGCCCTACTTCTTTTCGAAGATCAGCACTTCTATTCCCATCCTGGGGTAGACCCAATGGCTTTCGGTAGGGCCATGGTTCAAAATATCAAATCCAGAAAAGTAGTCAGTGGAGGCAGTACCATCAGCATGCAAGTCATCCGACTGTATAGAAAGGGAAAGTCTAGAAGTTTTCGCGAGAAGCTGATAGAAATGGTTTTGGCTACACGACTTGAGCTTCGGTACTCCAAGACTGAAATCCTGAAGATTTATGCTTCACATGCGCCATTTGGGGGTAATACGGTTGGGATTGAAGCCGCTTCATTGCGTTATTTTGGTCGAAGGGCACATGAGTTAAGTTGGGCGGAAGCAGCACTTTTGGCCGTTTTGCCTAATCAACCGAGTCTCCTTTACCCGGGTAGAAATACTGCTCCGCTTAAAGCGAAACGAAACCGCCTTTTAGATCGACTTTATGCCGAAGGTTACTTTGATCAAACCAGTTTAGCCTTGGCCAAAGAAGAGCCTATTCCTTCCAAGCCCAATGACATCCCGATGCAAGCCTTGCATTTAATCGATAAGGCCATCAAAGACGGGAAGGAGGAAACTATCATTCATAGTTCTATTGATGCCAATTTACAGCGCAGGGTGGATCGAGTTTTAAAGAACCATAATGCATTGTTGAAATTGGACGGCATTGACAACGCTTCAGCACTGATCTTAGATGTTAAGTCAAATCAAGTCATGGCTTATGTTGGCAATGTATTAGATCAAGATCGCCCCAACAGTGGTCAACAAGTAGATGTGATTCAAGCGCCAAGAAGTACAGGGAGTTTGCTTAAGCCAATGCTTTATGCTGCCATGCTCGATGATGGTTTGATGCTTCCAAAATCCTTATTATCTGATGTGCCCGTTTACTTCAAGAATTTCGCTCCCAAGAATTACACCCGAGAATATGACGGTGCAGTTCCTGCTGATATGGCTTTATCGAGGTCATTGAACATTCCAGCCGTCAATATGCTGCAAGCCTATGGTTATCCTCGTTTTCATGAGAAATTAAGGGATCTGGGAATGACTACTTTGACTCAACCTGCCGATCATTATGGTTTGTCGTTGATTTTAGGAGGTTCTGAGGGAACACTTTGGGATTTAGCCAATATCTACGCTGGAATGGCGCGTACGCTAACGCAATTCAATGGAAGACCACCCAAAGCTCGCTACGCCAAAGGCGATTTTGACTTTGCCGAGTATACGAATCCCAAGCTTGATGTTCGAGGTTCGAAGCCTAAGGTTTATAGCTCATTATTTAATGTCAATAATGACGAAGCCTTTTCTAAGCAACATGAAACAGAAAACATCGAACTCAATGACAACAAACAATTGAGTGCGGCTTCTATTTGGTTTGCCTTTAAGGCGATGCTCGAAGTGTATCGTCCGGGCGAAGATGCCGCATGGAAAATGTATTCGAGTTCGAGGCAAATTGCTTGGAAAACGGGTACCAGTTTTGGCTATCGCGATGGCTGGGCCATTGGGATTACGCCAGAATATGTTGTGGCGGTTTGGGTAGGTAATGCCGATGGAGAAGGCCGACCAAATCTCACAGGCATTCAAGCAGCAGCACCAATTTTATTTGATCTTTTTGATATGCTCCCAGAAACAACATGGTTCAATCCGCCCATGGCCGAATTGGTTTATGCACCAGTAGACGGGCAATCTGGCTATTTGGCTTCACAGTATTCAATTCAGGTGGATACAGTTTTAATACCAAAGTCGGGATTGCAAAGTCCTGCAAGCCCTTTTCATCAGCGTGTACACTTAGATAAAACAGAAAAGTATCGTGTTAACTCAGACTGTTATCCAATTGCTGAAATGGTCACCAAGAATTGGTTTGTGCTGCCTCCAAAACAGGCTTTATATTATAAAAAGAGACATCCGACTTACCAAGAATTACCGCCTTTGCGCAGTGATTGCTTTGGCGAAACATTGAATATGCAGGTGATGGACATGGTGTATCCTGCGCCAAATGCTCAGTTTTATATTCCCACTAATTTAGAAGGGCTTCGCGAAGCGGTTGTTTTTGAAGTCGCCCACCGAAAATCTCAAACACCTTTGTACTGGCATTTAGATAATCAATACCTCGGAATGACTTCAGGAAATCATACTATGGAAGTTTCACCGCAGGCCGGACTGCATAAAATAACCGTGATAGACGATGAGGGGAATCAAATCGAACGCACTTTCGAAGTATTGAAAGGGCAGTGATTTGTTGCTGAAATAAGGGGTAAAATAATAGCCAGAAATTGGGCCCTTGAGATTGTTTGGCCACTTAGTTTTGAATGGATTAACCTTCAAAACTAAGCTTTAAACAAATTGTAATCTAGATTTTTTTAACCTTAACGGCATTCATGCCTTTCATTCCTCTTTCGAGTTCGAAGCTCACTTTGTCGTTTTCACGAACATCTTCTAATAAGCCATTGACATGCACAAAGAATTTTTCTTGTGTGTCTAATTCCTTGATAAAACCGTAGCCTTTTGAATCGTTGAAGAATTCTATACGTCCTTTACGAACCGCTTCTACAACATCTTCTCTCTTAGGCACACCAATCTCAATAGATTTGGCATCGACTTTTTTCTTTTTGATAGTTGGATCTGGGGGAGTATCAGTGATGTTACCATCTTCATCAACATAAGCAATCATGCTGTCAAAATCACTATTCGAAGTTGATTTGCGCTCTTCTTTCTTTTGCTGTTTGTCCTGACGTTTTTTCAAACGCTTCTTCTCTTTTTCTTTCTTGTTAAATGTTTCTTGCGATTTAGCCATTCAGTATTTTATATTAAAAATGATGTCAAAATTGATCTACACAATCAATCAGGGAGTAAAGAAATACTCAATTAGTAAGTAGCTTGTTCAAACAATGGCCGATGAGAATCAGGGCGCTGCTCGACTGGGGAATTACTTGAAGGGTATTTACATCATTACGCTTGCGCAATTTACGATAATATATTGGAAAGGCTTTATGAATATTGGATTTGCCTTGAAATGAAAGGGATAAAAATGGCTTAGGGCTAGTAAGTGTTCGTCATATTGCTATCCACACAAATAATAAAATCAGCCAAGCCTTTATTCTCTTCCATCAATTGAGTGATGTCGTCTTGCGAAACCGTGGCAATAGTGCCGTAATTCAATTCACTTCGCTGGTTTATCAAGTACCAAAGAATGCCTTCGTAATTGTTGGAATGATAAGAGCCATTATAGTGGATAAATCCATTTCCCACCTTAAAGTGTTGCAAAATGAAATGTGCCATGGTCGCATCTTTACTGGCTTGGGCCATTACCAGTTCTGGAGTGCCATGATCACCCATCATGGTCAAAATGTTTTTGTAGGTAGGAAGTTCGCTATCGTAAGGGAAAGGTAGTGGAGCAACCCATTCCTTTTCTTGAGCCGAAAGTGCGTCTAATGCCTTGAAGCCCTGTTTGTTGACCAAACTTGCATAGCGTCTTGGAATATTCGTGGCAATAAAGGGGAGTTTGTTGTCCTTGGCCAAGTTCACCAATGGCGCATAATCGGTTTTGTAATTCGGCCAAAGTCGTGCAAGCGTATCTAAGCCTTTTGCATTGATTTCACCAGCTAAATAAGCGTTGAGAGGCTCTTGATTATCTGCTTCGAACATTTCTGCACCTAAGGTCATTGGTTTTTGCGCGATCAAGTCATTGGTCACTTCAAATTGAAGCCAATGGGCAATGGCGTTATTATGAAGTTCACCAAAGAGAATGATGTCCTTTTTAGCCAAGTCCTTCATCATCTTTTTATAGCTCACCTTTTTGCCTTTTGCATTGAAGATGATATAGGCTGGTTTCTTCTGCGCGAAAGCCCCGATGATAAAAAAGCATAATGCGGAAACAAACAACAGTCTTTTCATGGTAATCTGGATTTGAGCTTCAAAAAATGGATGTGTGAATGTAAACTAAATGGCTGAAAGATTAAACTCAATTTTGATGTAGATAGAATGCTGTTTTCAAAATGCCTCCCATTTAAAAAATGGTTAAAACCATTGCAGAACGGAAGATTTGCTAATAGCCCACGGTTTAAACCGTGGGCTATTGATCATATGATTTCAGCGAACCGTTTTAACGGTTTGTAATTTTTAAACGGCCTATTTCAAAAAGAAAATGACTTATCCGTGGTGCGCTTATAGCCGTCCAATTGCAGTTGGCTTTCTGTACAGGTGATAATCGCGAAACTGTTATTCTCCAAACCACTTTCATCCACCATTCCTAATTGAGTAATGTATTGAATGCCTTTTATGGTCGTGAATTTCTCGTTATGTACATGGCCATGGATCGAGGCTTTTACCCTGCCCGAGTTTTCCATTATTTTTTGAATGCCTTCAAAACCCTGAACATGCATAGTTGCACTTCCGCTCAAATACTCGAATAGGGGATGATGGCAGAAGACAATGGTGGGTAGCTGGGTTTTGGCTAAATCATTGGCCATCCAATCCCTTTGGACTTGTGGGATATTTACATCTTGCCAATTGGCTCCGTCTTTATAAAAATGATCTTTGCCAGTTTTATCGTAATTGGCATCTAGCACTACAAAATGAAAGCCTTTTTGATCGAAAGAGTAATAGCTTTTATCTTTAGCAATACCAGTATTTTCAATGTTAGCGAGAAACTGCTGCTTGGTAATGCTGTCAACGTCATGATTGCCAACACAATGAAAACGCGGGCCGTTGAACTTGGCGAACTCTGCCTCTATGGCTTTAAGATATCGCAAAGTATCTTCTGTTCTTTGATTGGGATCTTCATCTTTGAAATCCCCTAAATGAATGGCGAAATCCACTTTCTCTTGATTGAAGATTTCTATGCATTCTCGCATTTTTGCCAGCGACTGCCTGTAGAAGCGAGTGCCATTATTTTCACGATCGGCATAATGTGAGTCGGTAATCAATCCGAATTTAACTTTAGCCGATTGGCTTGAAAAGATGGAGTTGGGTGCAAAGGCTACTGCGCCTGCAATACTTCCGCTCAGGCTAAGGAATTTTCTACGATCTATTTTCCAGTTCATGATTAAAACTTATCTGTCCTAAGTTAATGGAAATGGCTTAAGTTGTCGGGAAGTGTAAACGAAAAAAGTCCCACTTTTCAGCGGGACTTTTTTCGTTTTGTTGGTCTACTAGGGCTCGAACCTAGACTCTTCTGGACCAAAACCAGACGTGTTGCCAGTTACACCATAGACCATCCTGTAATTGGAGTACAAAAGTAGTATTTGCTTTCAATTCTGGAAACGAATTGTTGAAAAAAAATCACTTTTTTAGCGCTCTATTTTCCAGAAAGCAATTCCTCCTGCTTGTTTGCCCAGATAGGCCGTGTCTATCAGCTTGTTAGTCGTTAAATCAATCACATCTACCATCCCCGGATCGTCACCAATTCCTTCAACTGATACAAATGCAAACTTACTATCCGATGAAATAGACACTCCATGGGTTACTTTTTGGCTATTGTCGATGCGGGCCAGCTCTTTTCCGCTCTCTAAATCCCAAACCCCCGTTTTGGCTGCTGTCTTGTACGAAACGACCATGCGCTTGCCATCTGGTGAAAGGTCGATATTATAAGGACCTTTATCGGTCACGAATTTGCGGGTGACTTTCCAGGTATCCGCATCGATTTCCAATACCTCATTGCTACCATTGCCAGCGACATAAACTAGGTTTTTAGAAGGGTGAGGACTTACCCAAGTAGGCTTAAAAGTAGAATGTTTCATGGCAGGCATGTCCATCCCCGAGTGGTCCATTTTGGAATGATCCATTTTACTGTGGTCTATGCCATCCATTTTGGGTGCTGTTTTCTTTTCCTCGCCCATTTTCGAATGGTCCATGGTGGAATGGTCCATCATTGAATGATCCATTCCTGCCATTTTAGAAGCTTCGTCTAAATCCAAGGTGCGCAAAACTTTTAGATTGAGTGCATCAATTTCGAAGAGTTCGCCAGACATCATGGCTACTGAATAGTGTTTCATTCCATCGCTGGAGAGCCTTGAACCATGAGGCATGGCGCCTGTTGTAATTTGAGTCAACTCAGTCATGGTCTCAACATCTACCACAGATACTGAGCTTGGCACCATGTCGCCATGCAAGTTAAAATTAACGCAGTAAAGCAGTCCAGTGACAGGAGAGATTTGCATAGAAGCAGGAAATAATCCGAGTTGTACACTACCAACAAGCTCATCTGACCCGGTTTCATATTTGTAGAGCGTTCCGTAAGGGTTGCCATGGGCCATGCTCAAGTACCAATGCTTGCCATCAGGGGCAATTGTAATCCCATGTGGACCTTCATTTTCAGCTGGCCAAACGCCTACAGGAATTGTTTTGATGGTTTCTGCCTTTTTACCATCAAACTTTATGACCGATACTTCATCTTCCGATTCGGCAGTCACATATACATAATAATTTTGCGCTTGCACTGCGATTGCTAGCAAGGAAAAAGCACCGATAACTAAGATTTTTTTCATTCCAATTTATTTATGAATCAAAGCGGATTGATTTTTTGGTATTTAGATTGATTTTGATCTTGTCGCAACTTCAAGTTGCGGCAAGATCAAACCTCAAATTAATTTACTTGCTCTGAATTTTGGTTGCTTTTGGCTTTTCAGGCTCAACTTTGGCAGACCATAATCCACTGTTCCAGTCAGAATAGAAAACATGTCCTTTATGCACCTGCGCACCCCAAGTGAAAGGGGCGTTGGGTACATAGCCTTTCGGATCATTAGGGATAATCCAGGCGATTTCTCTGCCTTGCTTTCTCAAATCTCCCATTAGCTCTCCGCTAAGGTCAACCACTCTTACGCCTCCATTATAAAAGGCCACATATAGGGTTTCTCCTTCAATCCAGAAGTTATGAGAACCAGCATAGGGTATTTCAAAACGAGCGATTTCTTCAGGATTATCAAGGTCTGTGAAGTCAATTACGTGTAAATAACCACCCGCCATGTTTGGGCCCTCCATATTCAAGCCATAAGGGAAGATTTCATCTCCACCAATGACATAAAACTTACCAGTGGATGGGCTTCTGAATGGGAAGGCCGCGTGATTGGCTTTGTTAGGATACGCGTAGCTAGCGAATTGCTTAGGGTTTTCAGGTGAACCGCCTGCAATGCCATTGCCTACATCTACCAATTGAATTCCATCGCCCCAGTTTGATGAATAAGCAATGCCGTCTTCTACCCAAACATCATGAATGGCATGGCCTGGCGTATCTAGCTCAAATTTAGAAACTGCAAAGGGCTTTCTTGGATCTTTGATATTGATAGCATAGTATTTTTGTCCACCACTTAGGGCATAAACATAGCCTTTGTCGATGAATACATTGTGTACACCACCTGTCATGTTTTCGTCAAAAGTAGAAAGGATTTCTACGTCACGAGGATTGGTAACATCGATGATGACCAAACCATTTTTACGATTCGAAGCGCCTTCTCGGCTGATCACACAAATTTTTCCATCCTCAGAGATTTTCACGTCATTCACGGTCCTTGCATCCACTTGAACAGAGTCAATTTTAAAAATACTGGCAGGATCGGTCACATCCCAGAAGTAGGCTGTTCCATCTGCACCCCAGGTGCCTGTTACGGCATAGTCTCTACCGTCTACACCTTCCCAAACCCAAAAGTCAGAGGTATGCTTATCGCTCACTGAACCGTGACCAACCAATTCAATTTTTCGAGCGACCTCTCTGGCTGTGATTTTCACAGTTTTTGAAGCTGAAGCCACTCCGCAAGAAGCAGTGATTACGTATCTCCCAGCTTCGTCTGCAACAAAGCGACCGTCTTGTTTGATCAAGCCCGATGCGCTTTGCGAAACGTTATCAGATTTTCCATTGAATGAAAAATAGATGGGAGCATCTGTGATTTCATTGCCATTTTTATCCAGCGCTTTTGCTTTAAAATGGAATACATCTCCTGTTCTGGCTTCATTTCCTTCGGCATCCAATTGGATAGAAACGATTGGATTCTTGACCACATTGACGGTGATTGTATTGCTAATGCCTTCTGCTTTTGCCGTGATGGTCGCCTTGCCTGGCACCATGGTGTTCACCATTCCAAATGCATCAACATTGGCGATGGTTGCAGATTTCGTTTCAAAAGTGACATCTACATTGTCGCGCACGGCACCTGATTTGTCAATTACTTTTACTTTTAATTCGATAGGAGTGCCAGCGTAGATTTTTTCTGGTATTTCTTCGATTTTAATTTCGGCCAAGGCAGGATAATTCACTGTAATGGTAAAGTCTTTTCTTACACCGGCTGCAATGGCGATAATATTGTGAACGCCAGGCGCTATGGCATAGGCCATTTTGGTAGAATCAATGGATAGGGCTCTTCTGGCCCGAGAAACTATGTTGACGTCCTCGTCCAACTTTTTGCCATTCTCCATTACATAAGCATTTAATTGCTTGGATTGACCAACCTCCATGGTCAGTGTCGCTGGTTCAATGATAATTTCTTTTTGGGCAAAAAGCCCAAGTGGAAAAAGCAAAGCGACCATGCAAAGGACTCTCGTGATATTTTTCATTGCTATTTGGTTAATGGTTTAGTTGAACAATCTAATCAATAGCAAGCATGAGAACAATACTTTTGATTTGGTTGGTAGGATAGGAGTGAATTGTGTAGCCAATAATACAGCTAGGCTGAGGAGCGGGCTAAAAATAAAAAGGCCACAACGATGGAGTCATTGTGGCCTTAATGTTGGGTTGCCTAGTGCTAGTAATTAATTCCTTTAAGGTGTTTAATACTAGTTTTTAAACTAGTTATAGGGTCAACTTTCCAGTTTCTGTCTTGCTCCACAAAGAAGTATTTCAAACCAGCGTCTGCTTCGTGAGCAAATAATTGCTTGTAGTCAATAATTCCGTTGCCCACCTCTGTCATCACATGGTTATTGTCGAGCTCCATGTCTTTCACGTGCCATAATGGATAACGCTTAGGGTTCTTCTGGAAAATCTTAATAGGGTCTAATTCAGCATAGCGTACCCAATAGATATCGAGCTCCATTTTAACGAGGTCTTCATCCGTTTCGCTGAGCAATAGGTCGTAAGGAATTACGCCATCAATGGCCTGAAACTCGAAATCATGATTATGATAAGCGAATTGGATTCCTGATTTTTTACAGGCCTCGCCCGCTTTGTTGAAGAGCTCCGCCAATTGCTTGTATTGGTCAAGGGTTTTTCTTTCAAAGTCCAATAAGTAGGCACAGGCCAGGTATTCAGCACCTAGTTCAGCTGCGTCATCAACGCCTTTTTGCCATTCATTGATCAAAGAACCCGTCATTTTTGGTGCTTGAGCACCTGTCATCACATGAATACTTTTGACATCAATTTTAGATTTCTCAATAATTTTCTTGGCTTCGGCAATAGGCTTGCCTAAAATTTTCCCACCGCCAAAATCAAAAAATTCCGCATAATCGTAGCCCGCTTTTTTGAGGGTTTTCAAGGTGCCCTCCATGTCCTTTTGGATTACATCGCGCACGGTGTACACTTGGAAACCAAAGGATTGAATTTTTTCTGTCATCACACTTGAAAGTAGCGGGGTCGCTGCTAAAATTCCTGCCGCTCCGAGGGCAGATTTCTGAATAAATTTTCTTCTTTCCATAATTCGCGTTTCAATGCTTTAAACTAAGAAATTAAACCTAAATACCATCTTGATAAAATGTTATTGGTAAGATTGAATAGATAAAGCTTGGGATGAGCGATACGAATGCAGTCACGCTGTCTTTTAGCTTATCGTGAAGCACAGCGCTTTGGCTTTTTCTCGTAGAAGAAGAGGGTAAAAAAAGTCCTCTTTGGAGGACTTTCAATTATTTGATAGCAGCGATTGCTTTTTCGTAATTCGGTTCATCGGCTATTTCAGGTACTTGCTCTGTATAAACGATCTTTCCGTTTTCATCAATTACCACAATCACGCGCGAATGAAGGCTCATAAAAGGTGGATCGATAATTTCCAATCCATAGTCTTTTCCAAACTGACCCGAAGCATAATCTGACGCCATGATCACGTTTTTGATACCTTCAGCGCCACAAAAACGGGCCTGAGCAAAAGGCAAGTCCCTTGAAACACAAACTACTTTGGTGTTTTCCAACGCTGCGGCTTGCTCGTTGAATTTTCTCACAGAAGTAGCGCAAACCTGAGTGTCCACACTTGGAAAAATATTCAGCACAACTTTCGACCCCTTGAGCTCCTCTAGGGTAAGTTGAGATAGATCGACTTTGGTGAGATGAAATGCCTTGGCATTTTCACCAACCTTAGGCAGTTCGCCTGATGTATTGATTGGATTGCCTCCTAATGTAATTTTGCTCATAAATTTTCTTTTTCTTTTAAAACTGAACTTAGTTGATTTTGTTGACAGTCGTCAAATATTCCTTTGCCATTTGAAGATCTTCTGGCGAATCGATGGAGATTCCGACATGCTCAATTTCTACCATCTTGATTTTTTTACCCGTCTCTAAATAGCGGATGCATTCAATTTTCTCCGCGGATTCTAAGGGTGTCATGGGTGTTTTTTTAAATTCCAGCAGCGCTTCTTTTCTGAAGGCATAAATGCCAATATGTTTGAAATAAGGGATTTCAATTTCTTGATTCCTCGGGTAGGGGATTGGTGACCTTGAAAAGTAAATGGCGAAATCACTTTGGTCCACAATCACTTTGACATTGTTAGGATTTTGAATTTGCTCTTGGAGCACCATCCGTTTCATGGGAGATGCCAAATCAATCTCCTTCTTTGTATCGGATTCAAAAACTTCCAATAGTTTTTTAAGAGTATCCGTCTGAGTAAAGGGCTCATCCCCCTGAACATTGATGATAATGTCGGCATCTATGTTTTCAGCGGCTTCGGCAATGCGATCGCTTCCGCTTTCATGCTGTTCCCTACTCATGATTACTTTGCCGCCATGATGCCTGATTTCGGCTTTGATAATTTCACTGTCAGTAACCACATAGACTTCTGAAAATAATTGCGTGGCAACCGTGGCTTGATAGGTCCTTAGAATCACAGATCTTCCCTCTAAATCGGCCATAAGTTTTCCTGGAAATCGACTTGCCGCATAGCGAGCAGGGATCATGGCAACAGCTTTCATTTTTTCAGTGGCTTTCAGCAAAAGTAGATAGAAATGTTCAAAGTGCTTATCGTATTGGGCGTGCAATATTGATTCCCATTGTGGGATTAAATTCTATACATGGATCAATTGAAGGACCCATTTATCGCCTAAAATTTAATTAATATACTGGTATTCAGTAACTTAAAATCAAATCCTCTTTTTGGTGACTCCTTTGCAATACTGAGTTTGAAGATTATAAATAAAGATCTTGTTGGATTGTGAAGTTGATGGTTATTTATCTATTTGGTTGAGGTGTGCCCAGAAGAATACGTCTTCTGGGCACTATTTTTATGAGGAAGATTTAAAGTAGTAGGCATAAAAAAAGAGCGAGAATCACTTCCCGCTCTTTTAGTTTTGGTTGAAAAGGAAAAATTTAATTGACTAATATACCACGTTTCGCTAAAACACCAACTGTTGGGATGGTTGAACCGTAAGTAGCATTCATTTTTTCAATGATTAGATTGGCAATAATAGCGCTGCCTCTTGGATTTGGATGGATACCATCCACAGAGAACACACCATTAGGGCCAAAGTCTGGAGCAAGGGTTTTGCCTTCTATACTTATTCCTAAAGTTCCATCGGCTCTTGCCTGAGAAGCCGCGGCAGCACCAGCATCTAAGCCTAATCCTAGGGCCAGTTGTTGTGCTAGCGCAGGAGTTAAGCCGAACAAATCAGCAAACGTAGGCTGCACATCCACAATGGTAATTGCACCAGCCGCTTGAGAGTTAATTTGATCTACTACCCCTTTAATGATACCATTATAAGTAGCTCTTGCCGTAACGGTTTTCACCACTTCGTTTGCAGAGAGAACAAATCTATCGCCAATTGGCACTGAAATTCCTGAAAGCAAACTAGCATTGCCTCCAATCACTCTACCAATTTCGCTAGCTGCAAGGAAGGTTGGAAGGTCGCTAGAAGTAGCAGGTCTTGATTGTCTGTAAGGTTCTATGGCAGCTCTTTGTGCTGGTGTAATTGCTTGAACGGCTACAAGAATATCAAATTTAGGCCCCAAATCCTCCAAGTCTTTATCAAACATTAGAATCGGGTTGGTACCTACTTGATAAACTACTTTTCTTTTAGCAGCTTCCGCAGCGCTAATCAATTGATTTGCGGCAAGTCCATCTAAAACTTGGTTTAAGCCTGCAAAAGCTGGATTCAATTGGCTTACTTGAGCAGCATTTAGAGGTAGTGCATTCCATCTAACGGCCCTAAAGTAAGGAGTTAAAACGATAGGAGGAAGAGATAGCACGATTCCTTTAGCGCCTGCTTGCGTCATCGCACCCAAAGAGGTGACCAAAGCGTTTTGGAAATTTCCGTTAGAAGTGATTAAAGCATCGTCCACACCACCACCGGCAGCATATCCCAATACATCGTTATTGCCCAACCAGAAAGTGTAGAAAGTCGGCTGTGCTGTTAATACTTCTTCTAGCACCGATTTAGTGCCTGGAGCTGAAGCAAAGCGAGCGAAAAGTGGATTTCGTCCTGCGAAACTAGCATCGGCAATATCGACTAAACGCATACCCGGAACACCAAAGTTGTTCAATGCTGCTTTATTGCCTGTATAGGCAGTTGGTAATTCACCTTGGGTGGGTACTGGGCCTGGAATGGAAAGGTCTAATACCAATCTACCTAAGATGGTATTGTTAGGACCCATTCCTGAGTATCCATTCGCTGAATTGATGTCTGGTTGGTTGAATGCACCGCCTCCAACGCCTGAAACCTGGAATTGAGCAGCCAGCATGTTAGGGAATGAATTGGCCTGTCCATTGGTATAAAGAGCGCCATCCATAAAACCAGCAGTAAGCGAATTGCCAATACTCACGTATTTCGAAAGATTTGCTGTACCTGGGTCACCAGTAACAGAAGTATCTGGTAGCGGATTGTCAGCTTTTCTTTGGTCGATCAACACGTCATCTTCATCACAAGAAGTGAACATTATGGCTGAGGCCAAGAACGCTAAGAAGTATATTTTAAATTTTTTCATGGTCATGTCGATTTATTTAAAGAATTCATCAAACGTGATTTGTACGTAGTAGATTCCTCCTAGCGAAGGGTTACCAAATGAGGTGGTATATCTTTCATTCAAAAGATTACTTGCACCTAATTTCACAATTGATTTCCATTCTGGGATTCTGTAACTGATTTGAGCATCAAGTGTTCCAAATTCTGGAATCACACCTGTTCCGAAAGAAGATTCCCACAAGAAGGCTTGCTGCCATCTATAAGTGACATTGAAACCTAGTTTTTTGGTCAACTTACGATTGGCAAACTTCAGGTTGTATCTGTATTTAGGCGTGTTGTAGCTCGCTTGGAAACCTTGCGCTAACAAGTCATCTTGAGAAATTAACTCATTGTAAGCAACGTTACCTCCAATTTCAAAACCGTTACCGATTTGGTAATCTAATTGAAGTGCCCAACCTTGAGATTCAACATTACCGTCAGTGTTGATATCGAAGCCGTAACGTTGTGTTCTTACAGATCCATTCACAATGGCTTGACGCTGAGCAGGAGAATTAGCATCTGGGTTAGGGTTAGTTAAACCATTTGGAACTGCCTGAGTAAAGTCAATTTCTGCAATAAAGTCATTGTAAATGCTGTAGTAATAATAAGCATCTACTAAAAGCTTACCATTCGCAAAAAGACCTTTATAGCCTACTTCGAAAGTGTTTACTTTTTCAGTCTTAAATTCATTTCCAACCCTAGTTTCGATTTGTAGCAGTGACGGATCACCCGCAGCTCTTGCAGCACTTACGCTGGCAGTTGAATAGACAGTGTTGGTTAGGAAATTATAACGATTCACCAATAAGTCGTTGCTACCAATTAATCTTCTGGTCACAACGTCCAAGTCAATGAATTGGTCCTGAGTAGTCGGGATTCTAAAACCTCTTTGGAATGAACCTCTGATGTTGTGATTTCCTCCCAGCGTACCTACAGCCGAAATTCTTGGTGAAAGTTGACCTTTAAAGAATTCGTTTTTATCGTAACGAACAGAACCTTGCAATTTGAGATTGTCGTTGGCCAGGCTTTTTGAAGCCTGTAAGTAAGCTCCGTATTCTGAATAGCTAACTTCATCACCATTGTTTTCAAGTGCGAAAAGCGTTCCCCCAGAGTTGAGGCTATATTGTCTGAAGTTGGCACCAACTACCACATCCGCGAAATCAATTTGCTCGCTCAAATCCCAGCTTCCTTCTACATGATACAAATCTGATTTATCTAAGAATAAAGCTCCTCCTTGAGAAATAGGTGTTGATCTTATCGTTTGGGCTAAGGTATTGAAGGCATCGCTACCTGGTTGCGGTTGGGCAGCATCAGCAGCAGCGCGAGCAGCAGCATGAGATTGGTCAATGGTTGCACCAGATAATCTCGCGCCTGCAAATGTTCCTAAGTAAGGCGCAAGATAGGTCTGCTGATTGATCAAAGAAGCCAAGGTATTGGCCGCATAACTATCGCCAGAGTTTTCTTGTGTGGTGTAAGCCCTTACATAGAAATTAGAGCCTTTCAATTCTAATTTTCCTGTGGTGATGCTGAAATTGTCTAATATGAACCTATCATTGGCAGTATAAACTGTACTACCTGAACCATAATTCACTTGTCCGAAAATCTCTAGGTTATCGTTAATTCTGTAGTGAAGTGCACCACCGATTTTGATACTTTCTGTTGTATTGTCAACGAAAGAAGCTTCGCTAAACCCAGTAGGAGTGAAGAATCCAGCTTGGCCGTCTGGCAATAGTGTTCTTATGGGAATCAATGAAGTGTTTCCACCAGCAATTGCCCCATCGGCTATGGCCCCAACGGTGATTCCAAAATCACCATAAGTATTGACTCCATCGTAGAATCGGTTGCCACCTCTTTCAGTTGCTCCTCTTTCTACTACACCAGCTGTGGCCAAACCTTGGTCTCTGGTATCAACGCCTCTAAAATCATTCGCTTTCAAATAAGAGGCAGTTACTTTAAAGGCCAGTTTATTGTCAAATGCTTTGGCATATCTAAAACCATAATCTTGGTAAATAGACATGTTGTCGTCTCTTTCGTCTACATGATTAACACCAGTTTTGGCATAAACACTAAGTCCTTGGTATTCGAATGGATTTTTAGAAGTCAATAGCAAAATACCGTTGATGGCATTTGGTCCGTAAAGAGCAGAAGCTGCTCCAGGAATCAATTCGGCAGATTCTAGGTCCAAATCATTGATACCGACAATGTTACCTACTGCGAAGTTAAGCCCTGGCGCTTGGTTATCGATTCCATCAATAAGCTGAACGAACCTTGTGTTACCATTGGCACCAAAACCTCGAGTGTTAATTGACTTAAAAGTCAAACTCTGAGTACTAAAGTCAACACCTTTCAAAGTAGCAAGTCCTTCATAAAAGGAAGCTGCAGCGGTATTTTGAATGTCCAAAATATCCATCTTTTCAATAGAGACAGGAGACTGCAAGATACTTTCCTCAATTCTTGAAGCAGAAACTACTACTTCCTGACCGAACAGCACTTGCTCTTCCATTCTAATTTCTAAGTTGGCAACAGAGCCCTCATTAATTGTGATTTCTTGAGGTGTATATCCAACATAAGAGAAAACCAAGGTGAGTGGAAGCTCCTGATTTACCTTGAGGCTAAAATCGCCTTTGGCCGTGGTAATGGTTCCAACTACCTTATCTTTAACCCTAATGTTTACGCCTGGTAGGCTTTCACCGGAAGCTGCATCGACAACCCGGCCAGAGATTGAAACCTGCGATTGTCCATGCAATGTAATCGTTTGCATGATCAGAAACACAAATGCCATTCCCTTCAAAATTCTCTTGATATTCATCATCGTAGTCTGAGTTTTTGGGACAAATTAAATTTGGGTGTTTAAAATAAATAGATTGTAAAAGTTAAGAGTATTTCAAAAATACAATGTTTTGCAACTTAATAAAGGCTTTGACAGAAAAAATATTCGTCATGCATACTAAATTAACTTAGTTGAAAGCTAATCATCAACGAAACTGAGTCTAGCCTTGATTGTTTTTATGCTCTTCTTCTAGGTGTTTTACCAATTTATCGCAGAGTCTGTTCATTGCGGTCGACATGAATTCATCTCCTGTAGCATTGAGTATGCTTTGAGCAAGGCCACCAAGGCAATCTACATAGAACCTTTTCATTTCGTCAATCGGCATTTCTTTCCCCCAAAGATCGATTCTTAAGGTATTTTGGTTTTGATGATCCCAAATATTTAGGCTTATAGATTTTGTCTCTTCTTCGCCTTTTCTCTCTTTTTCAGTGGCATCCCAGAAAATTTGTTCGGGTATATTTTCATCGTCTAGAACAACTCTAAGCTTAATTTCTGATTCTCTCATGTGGTTATAATTAACTCTGTAAAGATAAGTAGATGGTAATAATGTAAATAATATTATCGGTATGGTCAATTGATCAGATCAACTGAATTTCTTGGTTTTATCAATGGCATGTACATCGCTGTTTGCCTTTGAATGCATTCTGATATTGATCACCAATTCTTCTGTTTGTGTCAGGCTAAAGTCGTGGATTTTAGAGACTAAGTCCATTACTTCTACATAAGTGCCTTCTAGTATAGTTTCAAAGGCAGTGACTTGGTATTGTATGCCAGAGTTTTGAACCATATTAATGCATTGATCAATAATTTGATAGCAACGAGTAGATTCTGCAATTGGCAAAATCTGTAGGCCTAAATTGATTTTATAAGTCATATCGATTGTTTTTAGGCTTAGTCGTTATACTGTGTCATGGTTTGAGCGATACCTAAGGAACAGAAAGATAAGATCATATCTATTGCTTTGTCCATTCCAAAGGGGAGTTCTTCAAATTCCTTCTTGTTGAAAGGACTCAAAACATAATTTACTTGTTGGCCTTTCGAAAAGTCATCACCAATGCCATATTTGAGCCTTGCGTAGTTCTGCGTGCCCAATTGTTCCTCTATGTTCTTAAGCCCATTATGGCCAGCACTCGATCCTTTGGCACGCATCCTTAACTTTGAAAATGGGATGGCAAGGTCATCTACAATCACTAAAATGTTCTCAATTGGGATCTTAAGTTCTTGCATCCAAAATTTGACGGCTTTGCCACTCAGGTTCATGTAGGTGGTAGGCTTTATCAGATGGATGCTTCTGCCCTTAAACTTAAGTTCAGTATGATAGGCCAATCTGCTCATTTCAAAAGTGAGGTCTTTTTTGTCGGCCAGCCTATCTAATGTTAGGAATCCAATATTATGCCTGGTGATTTCATATTCAGGGCCAATATTCCCTAACCCTACAATAAGGTATTTCATTGAGCGCTCTTTTGGCTTGTAATATACAGCGGTGTAAATAAAAAATCCTGCCCAAAAGGCAGGATTTTAACTTATACAATCGAAAAAGATTACTCAGCTGCTGCTGGAGTTTCTTCCTCTTCTTCTTCATTCATTGCTGCGGTACCTCTTAGTGCTCTTGGGATGGCCACTGAAGCAATGGTGACAAGCGGACTTGTCATGATTTCGTAATCAGATGGTGTTAAAGCACCTACTTTGGTCGACTTACCTAATTTTAGTTTAGAAATGTCGATTGAGATGGATGCAGGCATGTTCTTTGGAAGCGCCTTCACCAATAATTTTGGCTTTTTAACTACTAAAGCACCACCACTTTTTACTCCTGGAGATGTTCCTTCCATTACTACTGGGATTTCCATTTTAATGGTTTTGCCAGTGAATAGTTGTAAGAAATCTACGTGTAAAAGCATTTCGTTTACTGGATGATATTGTGAATCCTGAACGATGGCTTGGTACAGATCGCCTTCGATATTCAAGTCAACGAAACATGGTTCTGGTGTGTAAAGCACATCACGGAACTGGATTGCTGGTGCGTAAAAATGCACTTGGCTATCACCTCCATAAAGAACACATGGAACATCGCCTCTAAGCCTAATGGCCTTGGACTCAGTCTTACCGAGATTTGCTCTTTTAAACCCTATAATCTCTACTCTTCTCATAATATATAATTGTTAAATAAATAATTTACTGATCGAACCATCATTGGTAATGCTGGTAATTGCCTTAGCAAATAGCTCGGCAACGGTCAAAACCTTGATTTTACTTGACTCTTGTCTTAGTGGAATGGTGTCAGAAACTACCAATTCTTCAAGCGCGGAGTTATTGATATTATCGTAAGCATTGCCAGACAATACGGCATGCGTACAAAATGCTCTTACAGAAAGTGCTCCTTGGTCTAAAATCACCTGAGCTGCTTTACAAATTGTTCCAGCAGTGTCCACAAGGTCATCTACTAGAATTACGTTTTTGCCTTCAACATTACCAATGATTCGCATTTCGGCAACTTCATTTGGTTTGTTACGGTGTTTATCAATGACAACCATTTCTGCATTGAAATGCTGGGCGAAGGCCCTTGTTCTCTTTACACCCCCAACATCTGGAGAAGCAAAAAGCAAGTTGTCTAAATTAAGTTTTCGGATGTAGGGAACGAATACCGCAGCGCCATCTAAATGGTCTACTGGAATATCGAAAAAGCCTTGGATTTGCCCTGCGTGCAAATCACATGTCATTACGCGGTCAGCACCCGCAGCTACAAGAATGTTAGCTACTAGTTTTGCTCCGATGGCAATTCTTGGTTTGTCCTTTCTGTCTTGACGTGCATAGCCGAAGTAAGGAATCACAGCAATTGCCTTGTAGGCGCTGGCCCTTTTTGCTGCATCAATCATTAAACAAAGCTCAAATAAGTTATCGGCAGGAGGTAAAGTGGATTGGATTAAGAAAACTCTATTTCCCCTTACAGATTCAGTGTAATAAGGTGCCATTTCACCGTCACTGAATTTTTGCATTTCGATGGAACCCAACGATTTACCATAGAATTCAGCAATCTTCTTTCCAAGATAGGCAGTTTCTGTTCCAGCAAATAATTGATTGTCCATGATCTTAGGTTTTGACGCTTTGAAAATTGAACCGCAAAAGTAGGAAGATTTATTTTAATTTCATTCGATATACCTAAGATCATTTCCAGACAATTTGCCAAACCAACCTCTTTGTACTCAATTAATTCCCAGAACTTAAATTCCGTGAGAGACGATCTGAAATTAAACCTGAAATGGCCTTGAAATTGGTTTCGGTGGGTGGCTGATTAACGAGTTTACCAATTATGTTTGAGTTTTTGTAGATCAATATTGTGTTTTCAGCTGCTGGATTAATCTTATTCAAATTCACTTCGGATTGTCTATCAGAAAAGTGAGGCACATAAGTAATTGCAACTTGCCTGATTTTCAATTGCTTGGCAAGGCCAGTGAATTCATTGATTTTCTGCTGCTTTTCATTTTCGCTTTGTGCAGCAAAGATTACAAATGTTTTAAGTCGCTCTTTACGTAGAGTGGCTTCTGTTTCTAAAAACATGATCCATTTTTTGATTTCTTCCTTGGAGCTTTTATCTCCAACAAAATAAAGAATACCCATTTGATGCCCATATTTACAGATAGGACATGTCATTGACCCAATGTCATCGCCCCAGATATGTTGTGGGGTAAATGAAAACGCATCCTCGCCAATGTTAGGCCCTGATTCAATCCCCAAGTCTTTATGCCTAGGGTAGTTGGGGATGTTGAGCCCCAGAATGATATTGTGCTCAGCGATTGCTAATCCACCATCTTGGTGAGTCCGCAAAACACCGCTTCCGCCTCTATTTTCCATACTTATCCTTTTCTGTGTGGTCAATAGCGGATCATCATCAAAAACAAATTCATCTAAGTAATACTCATTGATGTCATTAGGTTCTTTGATGGAAGGGTGAATATGCGCTGGATCGGTGCGGTTTTGGTAGGCTGCTGGTCTGACTGTATATATGGAATAACGGCCTTTTTTGTCTGATTTCACCCAACCTCTAATGCTTCCGTGCCGAGCCACTTTTTGATTTAAATCCTTGCTATTAGGATAAACACCATTGACATCAGTATGGTAGTAGTAAAGTGTTACATCAGGCGCGGGTGTAATCCCATCAGGTTTAAGGATTAATCCTGTGATAAGTAACTTTTGACCTTTTTGTTCCCAACCGCTGCTGGTGTCAGTAGCGTTAATAAGTTTGGGCATTCCGATGTACATAAAGGAGCTGTTTTCAAAAGGACCGCCTACTCTTTGCTGTTGACCGATACATGTAAAAGTGAGTATTGCGAAAATGAGACATAAAGAAATGCGAAGTGAGTTCATGACTTTTTTTGGCTAAGAACGTGCTTCAAACCATGATTTTCTCATTTAATCTACTAAGCTGAGTGGATATTAAGCCAAGATGAGGTTACGCAAGTTGAGCCTTGAAAACTGAGCTGTAATTTCTGCTCATTCGGACTTCTTTGCCATTGGATAGCACGATGTCATAATCTCCATTCTGTCTGGATTTGTAAGATTTCACCTCCTTTAAATTAATCGCTGTGGATTTATGGATCCGTACGAATTCCTCGGGGTTCAATTTTTCTACAAATGATTTTAGGCTTTCAGAATAAATGAATTCTCCCTTGGTAGTAATGAGTTTTATGTAGGGGCTAAAAGCACTGATCGATATGATTTCTTCGGTTTTGATTAAAATGGATTGACCAGCAGAATTTACCACTACATTCCTGAGGTAATTGTGAGCACTGTTTTTGGCTAACTTTTTATTTTGACTCAGTCGCTCACTGATCAAGAAAACGGCAGTATAGACAATTAAGGTGATAAAGAGTTTTTCTGACAGACTGTAAGAAAGCATTCTTGAAAAACCATAGCTGTGATTGAAGCCAATCATAGAAACCAAAAACACGAAGGTTGAGAATAGAAGCGTGTGCAGGAGGGTGGAGGTTAAAACCAACACTGTTAGTTTTATTGATTTCTTGTAGAAACGAAAAAGTAGTGCCGTTTTTTGAAGTTTAAACTGAATTAGTGCCAAAGGGATGAAAAACACCCAGAATGAATTAAAAAGAAGAGATTCGCTGACAAAAAAACTGTACTGTCGCAAACTAGATTGAATGTAGTCTTGTCCCAGCCCAAGTGACAGTATTAGAATGGTTAACCCTAGCAATCCTAAAACACCTCGTTTGCTCAAAGACTGTATGGAAATTGTTGAACGCATATCCTTAAAACGACTAACACAGATCCAGAAGTTATAAAATCTTAGGGACTATGCATTACAAATTTTGCAATCAGGCTATTGATTAGCTCTTTTCATACAACAAAAAAAGGCTGCACTTTCGTACAGCCCTCTATTCCTATATTTTATTAACCACTTAAGCTAAAGCACCTTCTAATTTCGAAACCAAAGTTCCTTTTGGAACAGCGCCAACAACGCCATCCACTTTTTCGCCACCTTTGAAATACAACAAAGTAGGGATTGAACGGATACCAAATTTAGCTGCGATGTTAGGGTTAGCATCAACATCTACTTTTCCTACAACTGCTTTTCCAGCATACTCGCCTGCTATTTCTTCAACAACTGGACCAACCATTCTACAAGGACCACACCATTCTGCCCAAAAATCTACCAATACGGGTTTGTCTGAATTCAATACTAACTCCTCGAAGTTTGCGTCAGTTATTTCTATTGCATTTGCCATTTCTATATGTTTATGTTCTTAATTTAAATCAGTTGAAGGATTGACAGCAAAGCTAATTAAAAAGTTCCGACATGAAATCAAAATTGCCCAGCTGGCTTATTGCCAATTTTTATAACCTATTGTCGTACACTATACTTGTCATTCCTCTTGTCGAAAATTTGAGAAATTTAATTGGTGATCAACTGAGCTGAATGCGCCAATTTTTTGAGGGTCCGGATCAATTTACTATTGGGGTCAACCTTTATTTTACGGCTCAACAATTCCACACTGATGTTCTCTGATTTTTCAACCAATTGAATGCGAAGTTGGGTTTGCCCTTCGTGTTCTTTGGCCAAGGCCGAAAGCAAATCAATAAAGTTTTGGTCTACGTCCCTCGCATTCACAGTTACTCGAATTCCCTTGCTGCGCTTTTCGCGTAACTCGCTGAGCAAAGCAATGGCTCCAGTTTGCAATTCCCAATCTTCAGGCGTAGGGTTGATATGAGGATTATCTCGAATTTCGTTCTTCTTTCTCCAGTTCAGTTCGACCCGCCCGGTGATAAATAGAAATTCGCCTGGTCTTAAATATTGGGCATTGTTCATGTATTTTTCGCCCATTAAAAATAGCTCTACTGAACTATTGTAATCTTCAATGCTCAGTACAGCGAAGGGCTTTCCGTTTTTGGTTTGTCCATTTCTTACCCCGCTCACAATGCCACCAATCGAAATATCTTGGTTTGGATATTTTTTAATATCAGCAATCGGTTTGCAGAAGCTTTCTAGCTCTACTTCGAATTGGTCAAGTGGATGCCCTGAGATATAAAAGCCCACTACATCCTTTTCGATTTTCAGTTTTTCCATTTCACTAAACGGCTCGCAGTCCATCACGCGAGGAAGGGGAGTAGCCACATTGCTGTCACCTCCAAAGAGTGAAACTTGTGAAGCATCTTTTTCGGCTTGTTTAGAATTCGCGTAGCGAATTACCTTTTCAATTAAGGATTGTTCGTTTTCAGGCGCCCATAAATATTGTCGCCTGTGGAATTCTTCGAAGCAATCGAAACCACCAGCCATCGCCAGCGATTCAAAATTCTTTTTATTGACCGCCCTTAAATTGACCCTTTCTGCAAATTCGAAGATGTTTTTATAAGGGCCCTTTTCTTTTCTTTCAAGAATAATGGATTCAATGGCCGCTTCGCCAACACCTTTGATGGCGCCCATCCCAAACCTAATCTCACCTTTCTTATTTACCGTGAATTTGTAATTCGATTCGTTGACATCTGGGCCTAAAACGGCAACTCCCATACGCTGGCACTCTTCCATAAAGAAAGTCACCTGCTTGATATCGTTCATGTTGTTGCTGAGTACCGATGCCATGTACTCGGCTGGATAATGCGCCTTTAAATAGGCGGTTTGAAAAGCCACATAGGCATAGCAGGTAGAGTGCGATTTATTGAAGGCATAAGAAGCGAAGGCTTCCCAGTCGCGCCAAATTTTCTCCAATTTTGCAGCATCATGGCCTTTGGCACTGGCTTGTTCCACAAATTTGGGCTTCATTTTATCCAGTACCTGACGTTGCTTTTTACCCATCGCCTTACGCAAAACATCGGCTTCACCTTTGGTAAAGCCCGCCAGTTTCTGCGAAAGCAACATCACTTGCTCTTGGTAGACCGTAATACCATAAGTTTCCTCCAGGTATTCCTTCATGTCCTCCAAATCGTAGCTTACTTCCTCTTCGCCATTTTTTCTACGCACGAAAGAAGGAATGTATTCCAAAGGCCCTGGTCTGTAAAGGGCGTTCATGGCAATGAGATCGGCAAAGGCAGTAGGCTTCAAATCGCGCAGGTATTTCTGCATACCATTGGATTCGTATTGGAAAATTCCAACGGTTTCACCTTTCTGAAAAAGCTCGTAAGTCTTCGGGTCGTCAAGAGGGAAGTCATCCGGCACAAGGTCGATATTGTGCTTTTCTTTGACGT